>OGLY01000205.1_pt1 | contig 34302 bp, 29 predicted proteins | sample 1573091 | NCBI WGS metagenome assembly OGLY01 (sample SAMEA2581916, study PRJEB24529) | metagenome | biome: Human gut stool | place: China | collected 2011
AAATACATCAACAATATCATTCTTCATTCTAGGAAGAACAACCTGTGCCTCAGGATCACCAAATCTTGCATTGTACTCAAGAACCTTTGGTCCCTTTGGAGTAAGCATAAGTCCAAAGAAGATAACTCCCTTAAATGGTCTGCCCTCGCTCTTCATTGCATCAACAGTTGCCTGATAAATGTATTTCTTACAGAACTCATCAACTTCCTTAGTGTAAAAAGGTGATGGTGAGAAGTTACCCATTCCGCCTGTGTTAAGACCCTGGTCACCATCTTTAGCTCTCTTATGATCCTGCGCTGATGACATAATCTTAATTGTATCACCATCAACAAATGAAAGTACTGAAACCTCACGGCCTGTCATGAATTCCTCAATGACAATTGTATCACCTGCTGTTCCGAACTTCTTGTCAAGCATAAGCTCATCAACACCTGCAAGTGCATCCTCTTTGTTCTCACATATAAGAACGCCTTTGCCGAGTGCAAGTCCGTCAGCCTTAAGAACGATAGGATACTCAGCAGTCTCAAGATACTTCTTGGCCTCTTCTGCTGATGTAAATGTCTCATACGCTGCTGTAGGAATATTGTATTTCTTCATAAGGTCCTTAGAAAATGCTTTAGAACCCTCAAGAATAGCTGCATTCTTTCTTGGTCCGAATACTCTTAAGCCTTCTGCCTCGAATATATCAACAACACCACCGACAAGTGGGTCATCCATACCGATAACAGTAAGGTCAATGCTGTTTTCCTTAGCAAATGCTACAAGCTTGTCAAACTCCATTGCCTTAATATCAACACACTCTGCAAGCTCTGCAATTCCTGCATTGCCCGGTGCACAGTATATCTTGTCAACCTTAGGGCTCTTGCTTAACTTCCAGCATATTGCATGCTCTCTTCCACCGCTGCCTACAACTAATACTTTCATCTTAATTCCTCCGCATACCATTATCTATATACTTAGTCAGTAATCATTAATTAACATGTTCATTGGCAATCTTGTTAATTGCCTTAGGAAGAAGCTTCCATTCAGCCTGCTCCATAATTCTTTTCTGAAGAGTTTCAGGAGTGTCACCATCAAGTACATCAACTGCCTTCTGGAAAATAATCTCTCCTGTATCCATTCCTTCATCTACATAATGCACAGTTGCACCTGATACCTTAACACCTTTTTCTAAAGCTGCTTCATGAACCTTAAGTCCATAAAAACCAACCCCGCAGAAGGAAGGTATAAGTGATGGATGAATATTAATAATTCTGTGGCTGTACTGATGAACCATTTTCTCTGGAATTCTTACGAGGAATCCTGCGAGTACTATAAGGTCAACATTAAGCTCATTCACTTTATCAAGCAATGCATCGTTAAATGCGTCTCTGCTTTCATAATCCTTTGGTGATATGCAATATGCTGGAATATTGTTATCCTTAGCTCTTGTGAGTGCATATGCTCCGGCATTATTGCTTATAACTGCTACAAGCTCTGTGTTAGTGATTGTTCCATCCTTAACAGCATCGATAATAGCCTGAAGATTAGTTCCGCCTCCGGAAACCATAACTGCAACTCTTAGCATAAAGTAACTCCCTTCTCGCCAGCTTCAATGCTTCCGATAACATATGGAGTCTCACCTGCAGCCTTAACTGCTGCCATAACTGTATCAACATCAGCAGGATCAACGGCAAGTACAAGACCGATACCCATGTTAAATGTATTATACATCATATGCTCTTCGATATTGCCATCTTCTGCAAGCATCTTAAAGATTGGTGGTACTTCGTAGCTGTCCTTCTTAATTACTGCCTTAACACCGTCTGGAAGCATTCTAGGTACATTTTCATAGAAACCACCACCTGTGATATGGCTGCAGCCCTTAACCTTAACGCCTGCCTTCTTGATTTCCTTCATTGTCTTAACATATATCTTAGTTGGAGCAAGTAATGCCTCTCCTAATGTCTTTCCAAGTGAATCGTAATATGTATTAAGAGATTCCTCTGTCATTGTAAATACGCTTCTTACAAGTGAGAATCCATTGCTGTGTACACCACTTGAAGCGATACCGATAAGAGTATCACCCGGCTTGATGTTCTCGCCTGTAATAAGATCCTTCTTATCAACAACACCTACAGCAAATCCTGCAAGATCATATTCATCCTGTGGCATAAGTCCCGGATGCTCTGCTGTCTCACCACCGATAAGTGCACATTCAGACTGTCTGCAGCCCTCTGCAACACCACCAACGATAGTAGCAATCTTTTCTGGATAATTCTTGCCGCATGCGATGTAATCAAGGAAGAAGAGTGGCTCTCCACCAGCACATACAACATCGTTAACACACATAGCAACTGCATCAATACCGATAGTATCATGCTTGTCCATAATGAAAGCTAACTTAACCTTAGTTCCACATCCGTCAGTTCCTGAAAGTAATACAGGCTCTTCCATCTCCTTAATCTTAGCGAGTGAAAATGCTCCTGAGAATCCGCCGATTCCGCCTAACACTTCTTCTCTCATAGTAGACTTAACAGCCTCTTTCATTAACTCAACTGACTTGTAACCTGCTTCAATATCAACTCCAGATTTCTTGTAATCCATGATTCTTTCTCCTTCAATATTATGATAAATGTAAGTTAATGTAACTATTCAGTTACTAATTAATAATTCTTATAACCGACTTCCTGAAGTCTGGCATCCTTCTTCTGAACACTTTCCTTAAGATTCTTAGTATAATCCTTAAGCCTTTCAAGAAGTGCTGCATCAGATGTTGCAAGAATCTTGGCTGCAAGAATACCTGCATTGGCACCACCGTTAATAGCAACAGTTGCAACAGGAATACCTGTAGGCATCTGTACTATTGAATATAATGAATCTCTACCGCCTAGTGATGTTGTGTGCATTGGAATACCAATAACAGGCATTGGGAAAATAGCTGCGCACATACCCGGAAGATGTGCTGCCATACCTGCACCTGCAATAATAACCTTAAATCCCTTCTCCTCTGCACTCTTAGCATATTCAAAGAATACGTCAGGCTCTCTGTGTGCTGAGATAATTGTCATCTCATACGAAATTCCTAACTGTTCAAGAATGTCTGCTGCCTTTGCCATAACAGGCATATCAGAGTCACTTCCCATAACAATTCCTACTAAAGCCATATTAACCTCCTATGTCCGATAGATATAATATTAAAATTAGTGAAAACACTAATTATCATTGTACTTTGTTTTAAACTTTGCGTCAAGATAAAGCCTGTTTACAGCTTACAATTATATATTTATAATTCTGTTAAAAATGCATCATTAAGTGCAAGCGTGCCATCAAGCACGAATCTGCCGTTCTTAATCAAGTCTGTTCTTGTTCCATCCTCTGCCACAACAGTAATATTACCAATCTCATCATACGGAATGGTAATATCGGTGTGACAGTTATAATAAGCCTTGTCCGGCTCCGTCTTACGAAGAAGTGAAACCTCATTATCCCTTGAGATAATCTCCTTGCCGTCCGGATTAGTTACATACACATCTTCTGCCCTTGAATAGCATGTGTCACCGACTGCAAAATGTGGTCCCATCTTTTCAACAATAAGAATCGGAAGCTTATACACAATATCATGCTTATTGGCAAACACATATGCTGTAGTGTTAGTTCCTATAGCAAACTCTCCGAGCGGTAAAGTTTCATGGTCATATAACACATTTGCCTTGAAAAGCTCTCTATTCTTAGCTTCATCATCAAAGTTAGTGCATGTGTAGTCCTTAACAAATCCGTCCTCAAACCATACCGTAAGATTATTGAACTTAATATCATTAAGATATACACTGCTCACATTAAGCACACCTGTTGTTTTCTTAAGCACAGGCGATGTAAATACTTCTCCAAGCGGAATATTAACGTCCGCAAGACAGTTCTCAAATACAGTCTGCGTCTTATGATCGGTTATCTTCATAATAGAAACCTTCATATCTGTGCTGTTTCCGTTAGTCCCCTTAACCTCAACATACTGTGCTGTATCAAGTACATCAATAAGCGCCTGCTGGATAGCTTTATATTTGTTATAATCAAGGGTATTAATCTTAACAGTACCCTCGAATATTTCCTCAAAATTCTCGCCAATCTCAGGTATCGGATAAGCAATTATTGTAAAGCTTCTCTCTTCGCCTTTGATATACTCATTAACAATGCTTCCTGCGTCATTGCTGTATTTCACAGAAAGCTTCTGCTGCTTTGTATCAAGCGTTAATGCCTCGCTCTTAATCTGAGGCTCGAATGGCACTTCACCAAACACCTCCATAACAGCAGGTCCACCATGCACCACTGCAAGCTCTTTGTTCTTCTCATATGCAAGCTTTAATGCACCAGTCTTTCTCTCAACGAATTCTCCATCCATATAAAGTGCATTGTCAAAACGATGGTCGAAATCCATCTGCTTGTTAGGATTAGCTCCGTAATAGCCAACCTTAATGTTAAGTCTTTTATTAATCGTGTTGACCGCTGCCCTGTATATTGTAGGCTTAAGTCCAAGCTTTTCAAAATTCTTAATCTCAGCCCTCACAAGTCTTTCAAATCCCAGACAGTATCTTATATTAACTGTTTTCTTCTTAGACAAATCCTTGCCTGTAAGCTCGAATCCGATTCTGTACCCTTCTGTAAATGTGTCCGCCATCTTCTGGATTTCTTCTTCACTGAGCGAATTAAGATACTCTGCTGTCTTAATCTCATTGTCAGTAACATACTCACCGAATCTGTACAGATATCTTACATCTGTAAGGTCAGACTCCATAATTATCTTAGTTGCAAAATCAAGTTCAGGGTCTAACAGCTCTCTTACCCTGTACTCCATAAGGTCATCACTGTAATCACTAACATACCAGTACACAGACTCTTTCATCTGCTTATAATCTGGCTTTCCACAGTCTTCCTCAGTCGATGCACACATGCAGTACACTTCAACAAAAAGCTCCATAAGTGCTGTCATTTCTGCCATTCTACCTTCATATGCATACACAATCATTCCTCTTATCTCAACGTAAAGGAATGACAAAAGCCTTCCCTCTGAAAGCCCTAACTTTGAAGCTGCATATGCCGGATTAGCGTAGCTTGTCTCGTAAGCCTTTCCAATTACATCTTCATACAGACCTGTATTCAGATTCTTATATTCTTCAAGTGAATAATCTCTGAAAACATCAGCTTTTAAGTCAGCCGCAAGCTTATCCATCTTAAGAATAAATGCAGCGATACATTTGAAATAATCTGCAAACCCATCCGTCTTAAGCCCCGGCTCCTCTGCTATCTCTTTAATTCTTTCTATTGCAAGAGCGTAACGCTCTTCTACATTATCATTAAACAATTTCTTTCTCCTTCTGCCCTGATAAGGATTATATTCCCATTAAGAATACTGCTATCATAAATACTGCTATTACCCCACACAGCATTGAACCAAATCTCGAAGTTCCGTAGAACTTATTATCTTCTTTGAAGCTGATTAGTCCGATTACTGTTCCAATTACCGCTAAGATAAGGCTTAATATTCCAAGACTTCCTACTCTTAAGCCGCCTTCTCCTGCTGCTTTAAAAGACAGATACACTCCGTAACCAAAAGAAAGCAATGACAGTATTCCCATCGCAGTCGATATCAAACCACCAAGTGCCTGACTTTTATCAGAGAACTTGTATTTATTAAAAAGTTTCATTTTTTCACCTGTCCTTTTTACTAAACATTTTAACTATTCTGTATGCTATCGCATATACCGCATAACCGCACAATGCTCCCAGTACATTAAGCACAAGGTCATCAACATCAAAGCAGCCGACCTTACATATAAGCTGTACTGTTTCTATTGTAAGCGACAGTGCGAATCCATATGCAAATGTAGCAAAAACATTAATTCTGCCATTGGAAAGCCACGGCACGAATATTCCAAATGGTATGAATGCCAGCACATTTCCAATTATATTAAGAAATGCTATCCAGCCAAGCGAGTCAAAATGTCCAAGATAACGCCAATAGCGCCTGATTTCCGTGAACAGTGTAAGATTGTATTTGTAACCGCTGGCTATCTCTGCCCTTCCCATTCCTTCTGCGAAAAAGACTACATAAAAGAGCAGAATCATATATATAACAAAAAGCGCCCATTTTATAAGCGTTACATAATGTTTCTTTTTCATAACAAATCTGCCCGGCAGGCATAATTAACCCACCAGGCAGTTCCCCTTCACTAGAATAAGCTATCTGATCTGTGTGCAAGAAGTCTTGCACCATTAATAATCATCATTACACCTGCACCGATACCAAAGAGTATTATCAGGATACCAAATACAAGATTAGAAGCTCCTACTGACTTTAATTTCTTATAAAGATTCTCTTCCATAATGATCCTCCATTCTTGCGCTGTTATGCATTCTTAACACCATATTCTGCGTAATACTTGTCAATTGCCGCCTTAAGTGCATCATCAATAACTACCTTACCCTCACACTCTTTATTGTAAAGGTGTTCTACAACATCTGCCATAGATACAATTGCGCTTGTTGGGAAACCATATCTTTCCTTAATCTCCTCAAGTGCACTCACCTTTCCGCCAAGGCCTACTTCCATACGGTTAAGTGAAACCATAAGTCCTACAATAGTAACATCTGCTGCCCCTCTTACCTTAGGAACTGTCTCTTCCATCGACTTACCGGATGTTGTTACATCTTCTATCATAATGACTCTGTCGCCATCCTTTAACTTGCTTCCGAGAAATCCGCCCTTATCAGCACCATGGTCCTTCTCTTCCTTACGGTCTGAGCAGTATCTTACTTCCTTGCCGTAAAGCTTTGCATATGCAACTGCTGTAACTACGCTGATTGGAATTCCCTTATATGCTGGTCCGAACAGTACATCAAAATCATCACCATATGTTTCATGAATAGCCTTTGCATAATACTCACCAAGTCTTGCAAGCTGTGTTCCTGTAACATACGCACCTGCGTTCATGAAGAAAGGTGACTTTCTTCCACTCTTTAAAGTAAAATCTCCAAACTTTAACACATCACTCTCTACCATGAAATCTATAAATTCCTGCTTATACTGCTCCATTATATCCTCCTTATTCAGCCCCGCTGTCCGGCGGTGCTGCTTCATATTCAATATTGATTTTTATTTTATCATAAATGTTTTCCCGTTTCAATGCGTCATTGCGCATTAAAATTACATATTAAAATCTGCTCATCAAAATCCTATGTAACCCTTCCATGATAATCTGGCAGCTAGAAATCCTTAAAACCCACTAAGCATTGTCAAGTTAATAATTCAGCAGCTTCATGCTTACTCCCACAACACACCTTTAACCCCTATATATCTGTGCTCCTGTTACAAAAATATCAACAAAGTCCAAGCCTTTCTGCATCTCTCACAAATGTTTTAAAAAGTGCAAAATTTATAGAACATATGTTTGTTTTGTGTTATAATACTTATAGTTATTTCAGATATCATTATTTCAGCATATGATAACTATATTTTTCAAAATAACGATTATCTGAATAATCCGAATGACTAGAAGATACAAAATAAGAATATCACACGCAGAAACGCATAAACTATTATTGCTGCTAACAAAATGCTGTTTGACATCAATGGATATCAATGGTATATTACATGTAGTGGTTGTGCTACGGAAACTTGCGATGCCCGTAGCCGGTGGAGTTCCATGCGTGGACTCCACTTTTTTTATGCCTGTTTCAGAAAGGAAATACTATATGGCAAAAAACTTTCTCACCTATGAGCAGCAACTACATATTCTTGAATATGACAAACAACTTGCTATTCCTAATCACGAATATGCCACTAAAAAACTGGAAGAACTCAGCTACTATTCTCTAATAGGCGGATACAAATCTCTTTTCAAACATGCTCCGTCAAATAAATATATTCATGGCGTTACTTTTGATGAATTGGTTTCTTTCTACTACTTTGATGAAGAGTTGCGCACTTTATTTCTGAAATACATTCTTCATGTAGAACGCCATATAAAATCCATGTTTTCCTATCACTTCTGTGAAAAATATGGTGAACAGCAGTCCATGTATCTTAATATAAATAATTATAATCACACCAGAAAGAACCATCGTGAACTGCTTCGCCTGACTCATTCATTACAAAAAGTTATTGCTACACCCAGCAAATATGCCTATATTGAGCATTCAGTCAATACATATCACAATGTACCATTATGGGTTGCAACAAATGCTTTAACATTTGGGCAGATTTCCAAAATGTATCAATATGCAACTACTGATATTAGAACCAAAATCAGCAAAAACTTTCAGAATGTTTCAGAAAAACAATTGCATCAGTTTATCAACATTATAGGCAAATGCCGTAATGTATGTGCTCATGGAGAGCGTCTATTTTCATTCAGAATAAACGAGACAATTCCTGATACCCTGCTACACCAAAAGCTTCAAATCAATCAAAACAATAATCACTATGTATACGGCAAGCAGGATTTATTCGCAGTTGTAATTGCCCTACGCTACCTGATAAATAATGATGAATTCAGACTCTTTAAAACTGCTCTTTCAAAACTTATAAAAACTGTAATTAAGCAGTGTCCTCATCTTACAGAGAAACAATTGCTTGATAATATGGGATTTCCTGCTAGCTGGGATAAAATCAGCCGATACAGGAAAATATAATTCAATATCTAACATGAGTTTATTGACATACACATCTTGTAATGTTAATGTACATATGGTTGCGCTACGGAAACTTGCGATGCCCGTAGCCGGTGGAGTTCCATGCGTGGGCTCCACTTTTTTATTTTCCACGAAGGTACCTTAAACTTACTACTTGTATCAATAATTTGCATTATGAGAAGTTCCAGGATGGAACTGTGAAATGTATTGAAGATGAGATACCGTTTGAAGTGCCGGAGGGGTGGGCGTGGAGCAGATTAGTATCCTTAACAGCGATTATTACCAAGGGGGCATCACCTAAATGGCAAGGAGTAGATTATACATCATCAGGCACAATGTTTATAACAAGTGAAAATGTCGGAGTTGAAACACTTCTGCTTGAATCCCCAAAATTCTTGTCTGAGAAGATCAACAAGATCCAACCACGCTCAATATTAGAAACCCATGATATTCTAACTAATATCGTTGGTGCTTCTATTGGAAGAACGTGCGAATATACATTAGTAGATTCTGCCAACACGAATCAGGCAGTTGCAATCATTCGTTTGATAGCCGTAGATATGGTGTCCTATGTTGTAAAGTGCTTAAACAGCGACTACTGTGTTAATCTGATGTTTGCTAATCAAGTTAATGTTGCCAGAGCCAATTTAAGCTTATCCAGTCTCGCAAACTTTCTTATTCCAATTCCACCACTAAAAGAAATGTACCGTATAATTGCACATCTTGATTGTAGTCTGCGGCACATAAGTGGTATTCAGAGCAGTGAGGATGAGCTGCGTCAGCTAATACTTTTTACTAAAACAAAAATCCTCGATCTTGCTATCCGAGGCCAGCTTGTGCCGCAGAATCCAGATGATGAGCCTGCTTCTGTTCTTCTAGAACGCATCCGTACAGAGAAAGAAGAACTGATTAAACAAGGCAAAATCAAGCGTGATAAGAAGAAATCTGTTATCTTTAAAGGTGATGATAACTCTTATTATGAAAGAGTTGGAGATATAATAAGCAATATTGATGATGAAATCCCGTTTGAAGTGCCTCAAAATTGGGAGTGGAGTAGATTACAAACAATCTGTTATCCTATAACTGACGGAACACACAAAACGCCTACCTATTCAGATAGCGGATACATCTTCTTATCAGCAAAGAATATAACTACAGGAAAAATCAATTGGAATGATATCATGTATATCCCAAAATCTTTACATGATGAGTTATATTCAAGAGTATCACCTAAAATGAATGATATTTTGCTTGCCAAAAATGGAACTACAGGAGTTGCGGCAATAGTTGATAGAGAATGTGAGTTTGATATTTATGTAACATTAGCTTTGTTAAGAGTAATAAATAACAATATTTCCTCACAGTACTTGCTGAAAATTATAGCAAGTAATACCATCCAAGACTATTTTAAAAGTTCTCTAAAGGGAATTGGTGTGCCTAATCTTCACCTTGAACATATAAGAACCACACTTATTCCTATTCCACCTATAAATGAACAAAATAAAATAGTCGAAAAGATTTATCAATATTATTCTTTGCTTGATTCCATAGTCCAAAATATAGAATAACATCTAAGCCGCCCTCATCCGAGGACGGCTTAATTTTTACCAGGTTACTATTTTATCTACTAGTTCCTGTTGTTCGCTGGCAGTACGGCGAAGGTAAATGCGTGTTGTTTCAATGCTCTCATGCCCCATAAGGTCAGCAAGCAAAGCAATATCATTGTACTTCTCAAGAAAATTCTTTGCGTATCTGTGACGGAATGAATGTGGGTAAACCACCTTTTTATCAAGTCCGTATTTTTCAGCATAGTTCTTGAGCTGTTGAGAAATTCCTCTTGTTGTAATTCTTTCGCCATATCTGTTCAGAAACAAATAGCCGGAGAAACGATGCGTTTCCTCCAGCCATTCAAGAGTTTCTTTCTTTAATTTTTTCGGTATGTATAATCGACGAAGTTTACCACCTTTGGTATATAAGTCAAAATATCCAATTTCAATATGTTCAATCTTAATTTGAATTAGCTCGCTTACTCTTGCCCCTGTAGCCGCTAAATACCAAATCACAAAATACCATTCCATATTGCCATCTTTCTTGAGCTGTTTTTTCAGAAAATTATAATCGGCATTGCTGATAACATTTTCTAAAAAATTCTTTTGTTGTACCTTAACAGCCTTAAGCTGTAATTGCTGTTTGTCTAAATATTCCAAGTACTTGTTTATTGCCTGTATACGCAGATTTACTGTCTTAGGTTTAAAGAATTCCATCAAGTATCCCTTGTATGCAAGCAGATTTTCTTTGCTGACGGCATCGTAATTCTCAGTGTAATAATTCACTGTCCACAGATACGAAGTAATCGTATTCTTTGATAAATTATCCTTCCTCAAGTATTCCTCAAATGTTAATTTTGTCTTCATAAAAAGACACCTCCGATATAATATTTTTGCGAGAAATTCGCCTTAATATTATATCGAAGATGTTTTCACTCCTCTTATCATGAGAAGATTGATGGTGAGGTGTCTTGCATTGATGAAGACATACCATATGATATTCCAGATACTTGGACATGGATGCGTTTAGAAAACTGCTGTGTTAAAGAAATTCGTCGAGGAAAATCTCCAAAATATGCAGAAATCAGCAATGTTATTGTATTTGCTCAGAAATGCAACACCAAATACAATGGCATAGATATTAGTTTGGCTCAATATCTTGACGAGACCACAATAAAACGTTATCCGACTGATGAACATATGCAAGATGGAGATATAGTAATTAACTCAACCGGAACAGGTACTCTTGGACGAGTCGGAATTTATAGAAATACCGATAATACTACAGGTCTCTTAATTGTTCCTGATTCCTATGTTACGGTAATTCGTAGCTTTAGTTGCATTAGCTCACATTACCTATATGCTTTTATGAAGGCACATCAAACCGAACTTGAAAAGAAAGGCGAAGGATCAACCAACCAAAAGGAATTAAAGCCACTTACATTAAAAGAAATGCTCATCGCAGTTCCTCCGTTATCTGAACAGAAACGCATTGATAAATCTATAAATGTTGCATTTAGCCACCTGGCTATAATCGAAAAGTGCCTCAATTGAGGCTCTTTTCAATATGCTCTATTGCTGAAAAAGTTACTTTGAGCTTGTTGCAAATATTTTCTTGCTCTTTGATTGGTGGAATAGGTATAACCAAGTTAAGAATATCTTCACGAGATATTCCCGGAATAAGTCCCTTGGCAGCTTGTTTGATTTTCGTCATTGAATATTCAATGCATAATGCCAGAAAATCAATATTAAGGCTATAGATATTGCGAATAGCCATAATTTGACGCGCAATGTGAGCTTCCCCAAAGTTATTATGTGCGATTTCGCCGATAGTTCCTTTGCAAGTCAGAAGTAAGTCTCCTCTCCGAGTAATAACTTGCGGAACGGTAGTCCAACGAACTAAGCTAATATGCCCATTTCTAAAATTGCTTGCACCTGTAATATATGGAATCCCATCATTTTTATCGTTATATTCTGATGGAGACAAATCTCTTCCAGATATGAGTTCCCATGCAATCTTTAGACGAATAAAAGCCCAACCTTCTGGCAATTCAAATGGAATTTCTTCATCAATACAATTTACTTTATTGCCAATCTTCTCATAATAAGAGTTATCATCACCTTTAAAAATAACAGATTCCTTCTTATCACGCTTGATTTTTCCCTGCTTAATAAGTTCTTCTTTTTCAGCACGGATACGCTCAAGAAGAACAGAAGCCGGCTCATTATTTGAGTCTTGAGATACAAGCTTTCCATGAATGGCAAGGTCTAGGATTTTGGATTTTGCATTATCTACAAGTTTTAAAACATTTTCTTTTTCGAACTCTATTTTATCTATAGATGCCCATATAATATCTAGCTGCTGACTTATAAGTTGTTGCTCTTTATATGGGGGTAAAGCAACAAGTATTGAGTTCATATTATCTTGTGTCATTTTAGGCTGTGCAGAACCAGTTACATATTTTTCTAAGTTAATTGCATTAATAAAAAAACAAATAAACTGTAAGATGGATTTGTCTGGAGAATCAATACAATGAGCGTGGTTGTTAACCCAGTATTTTCCTTCTGCAAAAAAAGCAATTGGTTTACTACGTGTTACAAGATTTGCACCATCTTCACCTATTAATAAAAGTTTTTCGTCAAAAATATATTTATCAATTTTGTCAATCTTGCCAGAAGCGCCATAGTAATCATAAATTTTTTCAACATCCGTACGTTGGGATGCAGATATTGGTTTTCGTTCACTATCTCGATTAATCGTAATTGCTAAGAATCGTGCCCAAGCCCACCCCTCCGGCACTTCAAACGGTATCTCATCTTCAATACATTTCACAGTTCCATCCTGGAACTTCTCATAATGCAAATTATCCTCACCTTTAAAGATAATTGTATCATTCTTAATATCCTTTTTCTTGAGCTTACCTTCCTTGAGCATCTGCTGCTTCTGCTCTCTGATGCGTTCCAACAATACCTCTGCTGGTTCATCATTTGGATCCTGTGGAACCAGTTTGCCACGGATAGCAAGATCAAGTATTTTTTGTCTTAATGCTTTTGTATCCATTACTCCTCCACTTCTCCAATCAATTGTTCTAATTCTGAGACTGCTTTGGCAATATTCTCAGACTTTTCTTTAATCTGATCAAGTAATTCCGCAAGTGTATAATTGTCTGTATCAGATTCAGTCTTCATCCATGTAATATCTAAACTTGTCTTATCTCTTGCAAGAATATCCTGAATTGAGAACTTACGCCATCTTCCATTTGGATTTTCTTCACTATATGTTTCTTTTCGCTTGCTTAAGTCTCCATCTGCATAGCATGCTATAAAGTCATCAAAGTGCTCTGGCTTTAAAGGATTAGTTTTTCCAAATGATGGCATGTCATTTCTAAGATCATAAATCCAGACTTCTTTTGTATTTCCCTTATCTGTTTTTCCACGAGTAAAGAAAAGTACATTTGTCTTAACACCCTGTGCATAGAATATTCCTGTAGGAAGACGCAGAATTGTATGTAAATTGCATTTATCTAATAAATCCAATCTAATTTTCTCTCCATCACCATCCGCAAATAACACATTATCCGGCAATACAACAGCAGCTCTTGCTTTTCCGTTGTTTTTTAAACTTCGATAAATATGCTGTAAAAAGTTTAACTGTTTGTTACTTGTATGATATGTAAAATCATCACGTGTAGCACGTTCTCCGCCTTTCTTAGTTCCAAAAGGTGGATTTGTCAAAACCAGATCGTAATCATGCATTGATTTTCCAATATTTGAAAGTGTATCACCTAATGTAATAGGAGCTTCAATATCATGGAGCATAGCATTCATCAATGCCAACCGATGTGTATCATGTACAAGCTCGCAACCTGTAAATGCTTCCTCCCTCTCAAATCTTGCCAAATCTGCATCTTCAATGTCAAAAAAATTATCTGTATGTTCTGATACATACTGATGAGCAGCAATCATAAAACCAAATGTTCCACATGCAGGGTCGTTACATCTCTCTCCTACTTGCGGTTTCATAAGTTTTGTCATAACATCAATCAAAACTCGTGGAGTAAAATACTGACCTGCACCTGATTTCTTTTCATTAGCGTTCTTCTCAAGTAAACCTTCATACAGATTTCCAAGTCCTTCTTCTCTTGCAGAATACCAATCAAGACTATCTATCGTGGCTATAATTTTTTCAAGATTCTTAGGCTCGTCAATATTTGTTGCTGCACCCTGATATATTTCACGAATTCTACCTGTACCATTATCTCCAAGTTCTGATAACAGCTCCTTGTAAAACTTTTTCAGTTCTACTCCACTTTTAGCCTTCAATTCATCCCAACGGTATTTCTCTGGAATCTGTTCTTCTGTTCCAGTTTCCTTAGCCATTTTCAAAAACAAAATATATGTTAACTCTGTAACATACTGATGATATGTGATACCATCATCTCTTAGTACATTACATAAATTCCATAATTTGGATACAATTTCTTGTGTTGTCATGCAACATTTCCTCCGTCATCATACAAATATTCATTCAATTCAAGCACAATGCTTTCAAGATTATTCTGAAATACTTTATTTATCTTATTGAAGCCTCCATAGCTTGCAAATCTGCTGTCTTCATCAAACACCTTAATATTCATTACAGATTCCCCTAGCAAATATTTTTCAATGCGAGATATCCAGCTCTGTTCCTGCTTTGAAAAATTATGTTTTTTTCTAAGTTTCTCAACAGCTCTGTGAATACGTGCTTCATGACTAACAAGCGTTGAGCCAATTGCATAGCGTCGAATCAAACTTATAATATCTGCCATTATCTCTTCATTAGTCAATTCATAAAGTGCAGTATTCAACTGCTGTGTAGTAAATCCTTCTCTATCGAGTGTTAACCTTAAATCCTTCAAATCTTTTCTTGTCAAATCCTTTGGTCTGGTACAGATAATATTCAATGCCGCAATTTCATTACGATTATTCTGAATATAACGTGAAAATGCATTCAGATAATCTTCTGGTTTTTCTGCATTTCCATATCCACGTGAATGTTCTGTCAATATATCCTCTGCATCAGAAACCACAACAGAACGAAAACCATTTGCTTTCGTTTCTTGCAGCATTTTGAATACATCACGGTATTTAAGCAGACTATTCTTAGCTTCCTGAACATCTGACTTTTTAATTTCCATAATAAACTGTGATGGGTCTTTTCCATCAGTCATGCTAATAAAATAATCCATCACTTTAGGCGACATATTTCGTTTCTTTCTCTGTAGTTTAGCAATTATCTGATTAATCTGCTGTTCTACCTGTTTATCATCATTTATTTCAGACAGCCCATCCAATAGTTGAGTAAAGCTTGTTGCAGGATTAACCACTACCGGTTTCATAGTATTCACATCATTCAAAGAATCATATACTCCCACAGGATCATATATTTCAAAATGTGTCTTATGAATTTTTTGACATAATCTGGTAGCACGTCCCAACATCTGTTCAAATAAAATACGTGATTTCACCCTACGCATAAACACTAAATTTGTAATTTCAGGCACATCAATTCCTGTAGTCAACAAGTCTACTGTTACTGCAATACTTGGATAATTCTCGTTCTTAAAGCGTTTGATAGCCTCCTGCACTTTCTTAGGATTTCCGCCTCCAACGCTACCTGTTATCTTCATAATAGCCTCATTAGAGACTCCATATTCCGAATAAATATCTCTCAAAATTGATACAATCATATCTGCATGTTGGTCATCAACTGCATATATTAGAGTTTTTCCCTGTTCTTCCGGATTCTCAGGATCAATATCACGAGCAATTTCACTTAAAACTGTCTTATTAAAATTCTCTGTAATAACCTGTCGATTAAATTGTTCAATATCAAAATCTAATTCATCATCCAACAACTCACTATTTGTAATTTCGCCTGTCACAGGATCATAAATCATAACTGTATCACCCAATTTGTAGTGAATTCCACCTGTACTAAGTTTTGTTTCCAGATGATGAGGAGCGTCATGATCTACTAAATACCCTTCTATGACAGCTTCCCTATATGTATATTTAAACACTGGTTGTCCAAAAATTTCTGTCGTCTGAAGTGCAGGTGTTGCCGTAAGTGCAATCTTCACCGCATCAAAATATTCAATTACACTTCGATATTTACTTTGATAATCTCTCTGGTCACGATACAAAATTTCGGTGTCACCCATTTCCTTATCAAGAATATATCCACGGTGTGCTTCATCAATGATAACCAGATCATAATCTGTAACAGCCGGCATAGTTTCTCCGTCATTATATAAAATACGCTTAACCATACTCTGAACAGTAGCTACCTGTATTCTAGTTTCTTTATCAATATTTTTATCTTCAAGTCCCTTGACATTATATATCTCATCAAGTGTCATTAAGTCTTCCAATTTAACTTCTTTGAATACATCTGATGCCTGTTCTCCAAGGGAAGTCCGATCAACAAGAAACAATATACGCTTGAATCGGTTCGTTTTTAAAAAGCGATAAATCATGCCTAATACTGTACGAGTCTTTCCTGTTCCTGTCGCCATAGCTAAAAGAATATTCTTTTTCCCTTCAATAACTGACTGTTCTGCCGCTTTTATCGCATTTAACTGATATTCACGCAAATTTAGCCCATTAGGGTCTGTAAGAAAATCATATGGCAATGCCTTCAATGCTGAATTACCCTCTTGAGGATTTTTCTCTAGCAATTCTACCATTCCCATAGGACTAATCCAACCATGAAGAGCTGTCGGATTATTTGCAGGGCTTCTTAAATCTAAAAACCATATACCTGACTTTGTTTCAAGCTGCTTTAGATATGGTCTTCCGTTGGTAGCAAAAGTAAATGGTACTTTGTATTCCCCCCATTCTCCAATCTGATACTCTGAATCTTCCTTACGAATATTACGTGGATATTCTTTCCCCTGATAATCAATAACAGACGGAATATCCTTATGTATTGCTTTTGCCTCAATAACACCTATCAACTTAGTGTCAACAAATAATGCATAGTCTACACGTCCACTCTGTCCTACTGTAGAATTTGTCGGCCATTCAGCAATAGCCATATTATGTCCTTTTGCCGGACGAGTTCCTTTAGAATAACGCAGATTTTCTGTATCTGCCTCCCAGCCTGCTTCTGACGCTCTGATTTAGAAATAGCTTCTGCTATACTTGCTTTTTGTTCTGCCTGTTTTGTAAGTTCTTCTGCCTGTCTCTCTTCTGCAGCTTTCTCCTCCTGTGGAACCGAAACTCTCTTGTTTTCTAATTCAGGCATAACAAAATCATGATGCTGATAATTCCAATCGCCATAAGTCTGCATAAACCATTCACATAGACTATGAGCCATTTGAATCAGAATTTTACATTCTGATTCAGAATCATAATTCTCATGCACAGCTTTATTTCTGGCTTTTCTAAGAGCATGTAAAATATCCGTTAAATCTCTTGTTAGCAATCCCTCTCTTTGAAGAGTATCTATTCTTGTAACTGCTGTATTATCATATGGCAATTGGATTCTATCATAAGTAAACATTAAATTAACAATGCTCTCCCCTATCATTCCCAATTTCATAAGGCATGAATTAGGATCAGAAAAGCAATACTTTTCAGCCTGACAACCAAATGTTGCTAAAACCGGAAACTCTGATTGTAAAAAGTCAAAGTTTGAATTCATAAGAGTTACCTCCTCATTCCACCATTTTGTCCACTTAACTTCTCATAATATAATATTATATCATGTATAATAATATTTTTTCAATCTCATCCTGAGTTTCTCAAACACTCTAAAACACTATATCTTATCGAACATATGCTACACATATAATTAATCACATACCTTGGCAATCCGATTGATTTCGTATTTCCAATCCGACAGATTTCTAATTTCCAACCCGATTGTTTTTCAACATCATTTCCTTATAGCAAATAGTTTAAAACTCCCTTCACATTTCTCTTGACCTAAACCTGACTTTAGGTGCTATCATATAAAATGTATTAAAATATAAGATAAGGAGTATCAGAAAACATGTATATTGAGAATATTAACAGTCCTGCTGATGTGAAGACATTAAACATCATGCAGCTTAATGTCCTTGCAGAAGAAATGCGTCACGCCCTTCTTACAAGAGCCAGCAAACACGGCGGACATTTCGGTCCTAACTTCGGTATGGTAGAAGCAATCATCGCCATGCATTATGTATTTGATTCGCCTAAAGATAAAATCGTATTTGATGTATCACACCAGTGCTATCCTCACAAAATGCTCACTGGAAGAAAAGATGCATATCTTTATGAGGAGCATTATGATGATGTGTCAGGATACACTAATCCGGACGAAAGCGAACATGATTTCTTTACTGTAGGTCATACTTCAACTTCTATAAGTCTTGCCTGCGGTCTTGCCAAAGCAAGAGATTTAAACGGTGAAGATGGTAATGTAATCGCTGTTATAGGTGATGGTTCTTTAAGCGGCGGCGAGGCTTTGGAAGGTCTTGATTTTGCTTCTGAATTAAATAGCAACATGATTATTGTTGCTAACGATAACGACATGTCTATTGCTGAAAATCACGGTGGTCTTTATGGCAACTTAAAGCTTCTTCGTGAAACAAATGGACAGGCTGAATGTAATCTTTTCAAAGCAATGAACCTTGATTACATCTATGTTGATAAGGGTAATGATATCGCTTCTTTAATTGAAGCATTTGAAAAGGTTAAAGATACTAAAAAGGCGGTTGTTGTCCACATTAATACGCTTAAAGGCAAGGGTTATGCACCTGCTGAACAGAATAAGGAAGAATGGCACTGGCATATGCCTTTTGATATTGCAACCGGAGAATCTCTTTCCAAGGGCGGAGAGCCTGATTTCGCTGACGCTTCTTTAGAGTATCTTTTAAAGAAGATGGACGAGGACAAGAGTGTTGTTGCAATCACAGCCGGAACTCCTACTGTTATGGGATTTACTGCTGACATGAGAGCTAAAGCAGGAAAACAGTTTGTTGATGTTGGTATCGCAGAGGAAACTGCTGTTGCGTTAGCTTCCGGTATCGCTGCTAACGGCGGAAAGCCTGTATTTGGTGTTTACAGCTCATTTATACAGAGAGCCTATGACCAGATTACACAAGATGTATGTATCAATGGCAATGCTGTAACATTTGCAGTATTTGCAGGTTCTGTGTACGGGATGAATGATGTTACACATCTCGGGCTTCAGGATATTCCTATGCTTAACAGCATTCCTGGCCTTGTATATCTTGCACCTGTTACCAAGGAAGATTATATTGCAATGCTTGACTGGTCTTTAACACAAAATGAGTATCCTGTTGCTATTAAAGTTCCGGGCGGCAGCATGATTTCAACAGGTGTACCTGTAACTAAAGATTTCAGCAAGCTTGACACTTACGAGATTACTAAGAAAGGAAGCAGAGTTGCTATCCTCGGGCTTGGAACTTTCTATGAAACTGCTGTAAAAGCCGCTAATATTCTTAAGACTTCACACGGAATTGACGCAACTGTTATCAATCCTTACTATATCTCAGGTATTGACGCAGACACTCTTAATGAATTAAAGAAAGACCACGCAGTAGTTGCAACTCTTGAGGACGGCTACCTTGAAGGCGGCTTCGGAACTAAGATTGCAGCATACTATGGTTCTTCTGATATGAAGGTATTAAACTTCGGTATTAAGAAAGAATTTATCGACAGATACGATGCATCAGAAGTATTAAAGGACAACCACCTTACTCCTGAACAGATTGCAGAAGATATCGCAGCAACATTATAACTATATTGTTTCATTATAATCGAAAAGACATGGCAATCATTTTTATCAATGACTGTCATGTCTTTTTAGAATTTATCCCTGTCTTTAGTTTCCATAATGGCTGTGGCATGATTAAATACATGCATATTTGACGTGATACCTATAGATAGTCGCATTAATTGAGTTCTTATAGGACAATTTCAGCAAATTGCCTGCAAACCCAGCCATTTTATCTCTCAATCCACCTATCAAAAGCTTCCTCGTGCCAGCCTTATAGGTAATTCCACACCGAAAACACTTTTTCTGTCTGAAAACAGCCTATAAAACCTCTATAAAAACAATCTTATAGGACGCACCTGCCTGAACGCCACACCACACTATATCTATCTCACCAACAGTCTCAAGCGCCACGCCTCAGCATTCCTTTGCAGCCTCCACAAACTCCACAGCCCAGTGTTTCCACGACCACATATCTTCTGCATACTGAACGCCTCTTGCCACTTTCTCCTTCATAGAACCCACATCAGCCACAAGGCTTTTAATCTTCTCTCCAACATTTTCCAGTTCATCAAGAGAATAATATTCAACTCCTGAATCCATAGGAATCTCCCGGCGCATATAAGTACTTCCATCTGTAATACTCACACAGCCATTCATAAGTGCAAGCGGCGTCCTGTCATGTATTCCTGCCTTAAACCACGGAAGCTGGTTAACTGAAAACCTTGCATTATTATATATTGCCGGAAGTTCCCCATATGTTACCTCTCCACAGACCTTAACAAACTTTTTAATAAATGTCAGATTATCCTTCATAAGAACCTCTGCCTTCGTAAGAAAAGTATCCCAGTTATGTCCATACAGCTTCACAGGCACATGATTTCTTATAAGTTGAACCACAATCTCCTGTCTTATGGCCGCCTGAATATAAACATCCGCCATGAAATTCTCCTGCAGCTTCTCCGCTGTCTGAACTCCACTAATACCTGGATACATCTGCCTTATGGCTTCCTCCTGCGTAAGCTCTGGATTATCAAACAGTCTTTGTGTAAATGTATTAAAAAAATCAACGTTTTCACTATCCTGCTTCTTTGCCTTAAAATACACCATATCAGGGTCAGTATAGGACGCTGTGAATATCAGGTCATTATCACGCATATCATATGGCTTCAGACCGCCCTCTGCCTGCTTTGCAGCAAGCGGAAGAACAATACAGCTGTTAATATGAGGATAGGTTTCATCAACAAACTTCTTATGCATCTCATCAAGACATATTACATTCATGTTTTTTAAAGGCACTTTGAGACTGTCATGATGATAGAACGGATGGTCAAGAATATAATGCCATACCGCTTTTCCAAGCCTGTCAAAGCAGTATCTTCCCGAATCATCACATACTGCGTCCAGCTTTGTATTAATATCAAACACATAATCAAAAGGCTGGGAGTCATACTCATCAGCCAGCACACACAGCTTATCCTTCTGTGTGGCTTTATCTAATCTGATATGCATGACTTCCCAGCCCATAGCTTTTAATTCTTCACTTATACAGTCAATAAAGTAAGTTGTTGAGTCATAGCATATAGAACCATTACTTAAGAAAAGTATTCTATCTGACACAACCAATCAGCTCCTTAATATCTGCTACATTATTCTTTTCCATATATTCCCTGATTCCATCAATAACCTTAATAGTTGTATATGGATCATTAAAATTCGCTGTTCCAACAGCAACTGCACTTGCACCAACCATAATCATTTCAAGTGCATCCTCTGCTGTTCTGATTCCACCCATTCCGATTATAGGAAGGTTAATTGCATTGGCAACCTGATAAACCATTCTTACTGCGATTGGATGAATAGCAGGTCCTGATACACCCGCAGTCTTGTTAGCTACTGCAAATGTTCTTCTGTTCACATCAATCTTCATACCTGTAAGAGTATTAATAAGCGAAACTGCGTCAGCACCACCTGCCTCTACAGCCTTTGCCATCTCTGTAATATCAGTAACATTAGGGCTTAACTTCATAATAACCGGCTGCTTTGCTACCTTCTTAACCGCCTTAGTAATAGCTTCTGCAGAAGATGGAACCTGTCCGAAAGCAATTCCACCCTCTTTGACATTAGGGCATGAGATATTGATTTCAAGAAGGTCAACTGGCTGTTCGCCAAGCTTTTCAACAGCATCCACATAATCTGCCTCAGATTTTCCACAAACATTAACAATAATCTTAGTATCGTACTGTTTAAGAAATGGAATATCTCTTTTTACAAATGTATCAAGTCCCGGATTCTGTAATCCGATAGCATTCATCATCCCACCATAAGTCTCAGCAATTCTTGGTGTAGGATTGCCCGGCCACGGAATATTGGCAACACCCTTGGTTGTCACTGCACCGAGTCTGTTAAGATCAACATATTCTCCGTACTCCATGCCTGAACCGAATGTTCCGGAAGCAACTGTCACAGGATTCTTTAATTCAACTCCTGCAATATTGACTGACATATTAATATCGCTCATTACAGTTCTACCTCCTTAACATTAAATACCGGACCTTCCTTGCACACTCTCTTATTCTTAACCTGAGAATGGTCGTCAATCTCAGTTGATTTACATACACATGCAAGACATGCACCAATTCCGCATGCCATCTTCTCTTCTAATGAAACATAACACGGAATATCATTCTCAAGTGCATATGCCTTAATTGCACGAAGCATAGGAGTTGGTCCACAGGCAAATATAACATCTGCCTCAACCTTTTCCTGTTTTACAGCATCTAATACATTACCCTTTGTTCCAACACTTCCATCTTCAGTTGCAATATACACATCTGTATCAGCAACTGCTTCAAAATCTTCCTTAAGGAAAGTCTGGCTGTTTCTGTAACCGACTACAACATTCTTGTGGCAGTCTAATCTTCTTGCAAGCTCAAGCATAGGAGGAACACCTATTCCGCCACCGAAAAGAATAGCCTTATCAAAACCTCTGCCTTCTGCCTTAATCTCTGTAGCAATTTTTCCCAGATCATAACCATTGCCAAGAGGTCCCTGAATATCAAGATATTCTCCCGCCTTCATCTTAGAAAACTCTTCTGTTCCCTTGCCGGCAACTCTGAATACAATTCTTAAATTATTATTCTCAACCTTACATATACTGATAGGTCTTGGTAACATTCTTGAACCATCATTAGAATATACTGATATAAACTGTCCAGCCTTAGCGGCCTTAGCAATATCCTTTGTTTCAAACCATATTTCATAGACTCCGTCAGCAAGACAATCCGCCTTAAGAATCTTCGCATTTTCTCTGTACGCCATAATAATCTCCATTATTAACCTGTGTGTAAATACGTATAATTACTTGCCAAGTGCTCCGTTGATATCAGCAATCATATCAAAAGCAGCCTGTCTTGAAGCTTCTCCGAAGTTCTTCTCACCAAACTTCGCATACTGCTCCTTAGTATATGCTGCAATAATTCCTCTTGAGCTGTTTACAATAGCTCCAAGTCCGTCAGGATTAAAGAAATCAACAAGATCCTTGCCCTGTCCGCCCTGTGCACCATATCCTGGTACAAGGATATACGCCTTAGGCATAACCTTTCTTAATACTCTTCCCATCTCTGGGTAAGTAGCTCCAACAACCGCACCGACATTGCTGTAATCTCCGTCCATGCTTGAAGCTCCCCACTCATTAACCTTCTCACCAACTAACTCATATAATGGTCTTCCGTTGATAAGCTGATCCTGGAATTCTCCGCTTGAAGGATTAGAAGTCTTAACAAGTATAAATATACCTCTGTCCTGCTCATTACAAACCTTAATAAATGGATTGATTCCATCAGAGCCAAGATATGGATTAACAGTTGCAAAATCTTCGTCAAAAGGTGTAATTGCCTTAGATCCAACATTTACCTTTCCAAGATGTGCTACCGCATAAGCCTCAGAAGTTGAACCAATATCACCTCTCTTAACATCACCGATAACAATCATGCCTTTCTCGTGACAGTAATCAACTGTTTTCTTGAATGCCTTAAGTCCTTCAATTCCAAACTGCTCATACATTGCAATCTGTGGTTTAACAGCTGGAACAATGTCATATATATTATCTATAATACCTTTGTTATACTGCCATATAGCCTCTGCTGCTCCCTCAAGTGTCTCACCATACTGCTCAAATGCAGCATCTGCAAGATGCTTTGGAAGATACTTCATCATCGGATCAAGTCCTACAACTATTGGTGCATTAGTCTCTACAATCTTATCAACAAGCTTCTTAATCATTAATCTACTTTAGCCTCCTTAATTCATACGCAAAATCACTTTATTCTACAACTTTGGAACTTCTCTTTCAATAAGAATTTCTGTTCCATTATGGTCTGAATACACAACTCTTCCATTAACAAGCGTATATAAAACCTTTCCATACACATGCATTCCTTCAAATGGAGTATTCTTTCCCTTTGAAGCAAATCTGTTGCTGTCAATATCATACTCTTCTGTAGGATTAACAACTGTTATATCAGCAACTTTTCCCGGTGCAAGAACTCCTCTGTCAATTCCAAGTATCTTAGCCGGATTATAACTCATTTTCTCAACCATCTGTAACGGAGTAAGCACTCCTGTTCTTACAAGCTCAGTAATAGTAACCGGAACTGCTGTTTCAAGACCTACTACACCAAACGGTGCTTCGTCAAAAGGTCTTTCCTTCTCAGTAGGATGATGTGGAGCATGGTCTGTTGCAATAACATCAATAACCCCTGATGCAAGCGCTTCTTTAAGAGCCTTTACATCATCTGCCTTTCTTAAAGGAGGGTTAATCTTAAAGTTTGCATCATCCCCGTTCACCGCATCCTCTGTCAGTGTGAAATGATGTGGGGCAACCTCTGCTGTCACTGGAATCCCCTGTTCCTTGGCAATCTTTATAATAAATGCTGATTCCTTATTAGACACATGACTTATATGCAGCTTTGCACCTGTATTCTTTGCAAGAAGAATATCTCTTGCAACAATAACATCCTCAACGGCATCCATTATTCCGAAAAGACCAAGTTCCTTGGCTCTCTCTCCGGCATTCATAACACCTCTTGCAGCCAAGTTAGTATCTTCACAATGTGCAAATACCGGAATATCAACCTCTGCTGCCTGCCTCATAGCCTGCCTTGCAGTTCTTGCATTCATAATAGTTCCGCCATTGTCACTGACTGCAACAGCACCTGCATCCTTAAGAGCCTCAAAATCAGTAAGATATTCTCCCTCCTGACCCGCAGTCATGGCTGCTATTGTATACAGATTAATGTCAGTAACCTCTTCTGCCTTATCTGTTACATATTGCAGCATATCAACATTATCAATTACAGGTTTCGTATTAGGCATCATGCAGACTGTTGTATATCCGCCTCTTGCTGCTGCTCTTGAGCCTGTTCTGATTGTTTCCTTATGCTCAAGTCCCGGTTCCCTGAAATGTGCATTAAGGTCAACCAGTCCGGGCATAACCATACAGCCTGATGCATCAATCACTTCATCAGCCTGTGACTCATCAATATTCTCTTCCATTGCTGCAATAAATCCGTCATTAATAAGCACATCAATAACTTTGTCTGTTTTACTTGCAGGGTCAAGTACTCTGCCTTCTTTAATCAGTATGTTCATTCGCCCAATCTCCCCTCTAAGTTTTTCTCTTCAAAAATATTGGCTGGTACAGGCTTTCCAAAATAATATCCCTGTATATAATCCACACCAAGACTTTTAAGCAGTTCAAACTGCTCCTTATGTTCAACACCTTCGACAACAATCTTAGTACCGATAGTCTTGGAAAGGTCGACTATAAGCTTAATAAATGCCTGTGCATAATCATCTTCAACAATATCATCAATAAATGTCTTATCAACCTTAATGATATCAAGAGGAAGTTGCTTTATATAGTTAAGTGAAGAATAACCTGTACCAAAATCATCAAGTGCAATCCTAGGTCCTAACTTCTTAAGTCCTGTAATAATATCCATAACTCTCTGCATATCATTAATTGCAAATGATTCTGTAATCTCAAGTACTATATTCTTAGGATTAACACCTGTTTTATCAAGAATTCTTTTAATATTTTCGACAACATCCTTCTGTAAAAGCTGCACTACTGACAGATTCACATTAATATAGAAATCTGGATGTCCATTATCATTCCATAGCTTACATCTTCTGCATGCTTCCTCAAGGACATAGTCACCAATTGAAGTAATAAGTCCAAGATATTCTGCCAGCGGTATGAACTCACCCGGCCCCATAAATCCCAGTGCTTTGCTGTCCCATCTTACAAGCGCCTCACAGGAAGTACACATCTGTGTATTAACATCAACAACGGGCTGATAGAATACTACGAATTCATCAATTCCTGTAGAAACTGCCTGTCTCATGTTATTCTCGATATCAAGCCTCTTGGCTGTTGAATTCTCAACCTCACTGCTGTAATAAGTATAGCCGTTCTTTCCTGACCTCTTTGCCTCATACATCGCAACATCTGCCATTCTTGTTATTTCATGAACATCAACACTGTTATCCGGGAACACTGCAACTCCCATACTCATTGTACAGAAATATTCAGTTTCCATAAGATACCACGGCTTATTAAACAAAGCAGTTATATTGCCAATAATATTATTTATGTCTCCAAATATTTCAGGTTCAACTATTATTACAAATTCATCTCCACCCATTCTGTAACAATGTCCACGCAAACCTGGAATTCCCGTAAGTCCTACCGCAATCTGCTGAAGAAGTATATCCCCATACTGATGGCCAAGTCCATCATTAATATGCTTGAAATCATCAAGATCAATAAACAGTACCGCTCCTTTAAGTCCTGCCTTTTCCGTTCTTCTTATAACTTTTCTTAAATCGACTTCACATTTCATACGGTTATACAGACCTGTAAGAAAATCATTATGTGCCTGATATTCAATCTTCTGCTGATTCTTTTTCTTCTGGGTAATATCTACGGCGGTCACAACAATAACCTCACTTCCGTCAATCCACTCCAATTCAGAAAACCTCACCTCAAACCACAATCCTGACTCTGTATTATAGCGTTCCATGGATGCTCCGATGCTTCTATGTACATCTTCGCATGTAAACACATCCTCCAAACATTCCCTTATTGTATCCCGAACCTCCTGTACATTAGCTGCCATCTCATTCTCAAACAATATATTGCCAGAATACCTGCTGCACACAATAATTCCAGAGCCTATATTATCAAGAATCTTCTGTAAAACATCATAAGATGATATAAGTGAATTATTAATTACCTTGCTCTGTGCTATACCATGAAGTACCAGTGCCATATCGCTTATGTATTCCTTAATCTTATTATCTGATACTGCCTGTACATCATTACTAAGAACTATAAGATACATTGCTTTTACATTATTAATTAAAATCGGTACTGTTATACTCAGTTTTACTCCAAGTCTGTCCAGAAGCCCTTTCTGTGCTGTATCCGCATTTCCTTCGTATGTAATCTTAATTGCATCTGAACATAATACAAACTCTGACCGTTTAACCGTACCTGATTCGTCTTTAAAACAATTTCCGGTTTCAGATATCACATGCATAGTGTCACTTTCCCTGTCTATCTGCATTACAACAGCATCACATACATCCATGCTGTCAGTAATACATTCAAGAACACTATCTGCTGCCTGAGTAAATGTAACATTATTTTCAAGCATACGTATAATTTCTGAAAGCCCTATATTTCTGTTATTATCACTACCCAAAATATTCCTCCAGCAATACACAAATCTAATAATATTATAGCCTATTACAATCTTTTTGGAAACTGATTTTTGCATGATTTTACAATCATTTCAATATACATTTTTAATTTAACAGATAATTAATTGTTTTATCTTTTTGAGGGTGTTATTATATCTCTATATCAATTTATTTATGAGGATTATTATGGATATTATTAAATTCAACACAACATTAAAAGCTTCTGGAAAGGATTATTTCAAGATTGTATTTTGGAACAGATTTATAAGAAACCCAATTGAACTTATTCTGTCATGGCTTCCTGCCGTAATTTCACTCGTACTTTTGTGCCTGCATTATTATTCCAGCTTTTTACTGATTCTTTATGCTGTATGCTGGTTTTACCCAATATATATTTTTGGATACCAGTTCAGGTCAAGTGTTAACTATCATTTAAAGCACAGAGATCCATCAGAAGAAGCCCCATGTACAATTACTCTTATGAATAATGCTATTATGGCAGATATTCCAGAGCATAATCTTGTATACACATATGAGTGGAATCAGTTCACTAATGTTTACAACAAATTCGGCTATTACATGTTATTTAACAAAGGACGTATGATTGTCATGTTAAGTCAGAAGGACATGTCAGATGATATCAAAGCTGCTGTTCCTGCGTATATCAAGTCACATGTTGACAGAAACATTTGCAAAATCAACTTCTAAAAACTATACACAAAAGGCGTTTCAAACAGTTAAAGTTGAAACGCCTTTTATCATACTCTTTTAAGTTATCTTGCAAGCCATCCGCCATCAACAGCCAGTGTAAATCCATTAACATAATCTGATGCAGCTGATGCAAGGAACACAACTGCTCCCTTCATATCATCAGGAGTTCCCCAGCGTCCTGCCGGAATTCTGTCTATAATAGCTTCGCTTCTGTCAGAATCACTCCTTAACTGTGCCGTATTATTAGTAGCCATATATCCTGGTGCAATAGCATTAACGTTAATGTTATGGCATGCCCACTCATTACACATAGCTTTTGTAAGTCCCATACCAGCACTCTTACTTGCTGTATAAGAAGGAACTCTTATGCCTCCCTGATATGAAAGCATGGAATTGATATTAATAATCTTGCCACCATGTCCCTGCTTAATATACTGCTTTGCAAATGCCTGGCTTAAGAAGAATACCATCTTCTGATTAACCTGAATAACACTATCCCATTCATCTTCTGTGAAATCAATAGCATCATTTCTCTTAATAAGTCCTGCATTATTAACAAGAATGTCGACCTTTCCAAAAGCTGCAAGAGCACCATTCACAATAACATCTATAGCTGACATATCTGAAAGGTCTGCTATAACCTCAGCAAATTCTCCTCCATCAGCTTCAATAAGCTTCTTAGTATCCTCGCAGGATCTTCTTGCAACACCTACAACCTTAGCACCTGCCTGTGCAAGTGCAACGGACATTCCCTGTCCAAGGCCTGTATTGGCGCCTGTAACTACTGCAACCTTTCCATCTAGTCTGAATGCATCAATTATAGACATATATTCTTCTCCTTCTAAATCCATTTAATTAAAACCTATTATATTATTAGCTATCTTGTATCCCTGCTTAGATATCCATCTTCCTGCAGATGTAGGGATATTAACAGACCAGCCCAAAAGACTGTGTCGTAACTTCTTGTAAAGCACTTCATCCTTATCCTTAGCATACTGCCAGAGTGCCTTCTTCTTCGCAAGATGTTCCTTTGTTCCAGATACAATTAAGAATATAGACGATACTTCCATCATAATTCTTAAATAGTTAATCATATATTTTCTACAGTTAATATTCTTAGGATTTTCTGAAATAAACGAATCAATCATTCTCTTATTAACAGAAAGCTGCTGGTCAATTCTTGAAATCATAACACTCTCATTAACAGACTGATCTTCTCGTCCAATAAAATATCTGTAGAAATTAGTATTTACGTAATACATGTTCTTAACATACGGAAGTGGCTCGAACACAAATATGTTATCAACATAAAATGTATGCTTAGGAAGCTCTAATCCACAATCCTTTAAAAGCTGTGTTCTATATACAACAGTATGCATAAGAATATACTGGTCAACCTTAAAATCGCCTATATTAATATCATCCCATGTAAACATCTGCTCTACAGGAAATACATTCTCGTAGTGGATAACTTTCTTTCTCTTGGCTCCGACCTTTTCATATACATAGTTTGCAATAACCATATCCGGCTCACTGCCCTCTTCAAAGCTTCTTAATGTAGCAAGCATTCTTTTGTAACTTTTGCCATCTACCCAGTCATCACTGTCAACAACCTTAAAGAACCTTCCTGTTGCATGCTTAAGACCTGTATTTACAGCCTCACCATGTCCACCATTCTCCTGATGTACAGCTTTGACAATATCCGGATATTCCTTCTCATATCTTTTGGCTATTTCATATGTATTATCCTTTGTTGAACCATCATCAACTATAATAACCTCAACTTCATCCCCTCCGGCAAGCACTGTATTAATACAGTGTTCCATATACTCTGCGGAGTTGTAACATGGTATTGCAAATGATAATAATTTACCCATCAAATTTCTCCTTTACATTCTGTCAGGGCATTCAATCGCAAGTAAATCAATACACTGCTCGAGAATGCTCTTCGTAAGGCTTATAAGTGCAATATAGCTTGCTTTCTTAACCTCGTCAGGTTCTGAAAGTATCTTATTATTATGATAAAAGCCGTTAAATGCGTTAGATACCTCATATATAAACTGACATATCTTATGTGGTGCATTATCCTTATATGCCCCATCAATTATATCTGCAAACTTAATAAGTGATAAAGAAAGATTCTTCTCACTTTCTTCTGTAGCAGCCATAATCTTAAGGTTATCTGTGCTTCCACCATTTTCTGTATATTTGTTAAGGATAGACTTAATTCTTACAATTGTGTAAAGAATATATGGTCCTGTATTACCCTCAAATGATGAAAATCTCTCAATATCAAACACATAGTCCTTTGATGCCTGATTAGAAAGATCTCCATACTTTAATGCAGCAAGTCCTACTATCTTAGCTGTATCTCTTGCTTCTGTCTCTTCAACAGTTCTGTTAGACATAATTTTCTCATATACAGCTTCATCAATATCAGCTATAAGATGCTCAAGTCTCATAACACCACCTGAACGCGTCTTGAATGGCTTACCATCTTTACCGTTCATAGTACCAAAGCCCACAAATCTCATATCTGCATCAGGCGCTACAATCCCAGCCTTCTTAGCCGTTCTGAATACCTGTGTAAAATGAAGTTCCTGCCTCTTATCAGCAAGATAAATATATGTATCAGGATGATATAACTTTTCTCTTTCAACAATAGTAGCAAGGTCAGATGTTGCATAAAGTGCCGCACCATCAGATTTTCTTACGATACATGGTGGAAGCTCCTTAGTATCACCTTCCTGCTGTATATCTACAACAGTTGCACCCTGGCTTTCATAAGCAATTCCGTCTGCAATCATCTTATTAACCATATCATCAATATATGGCTGTGCATCTGATTCACCTTTCCATAAATCAAAATGTACATTAAGATTATCATAATTCTTCTTAAGATCAGCCTTAGAAACATTCATAATATGATGCCATATTGCACGGCATGCCTTGTCACCGCTCTGTAACTTAAGTGTAGCTTCATGAGCTCTTTCTGCAAATGCAGCATCTTCCTTAGACTTTGCAGAAGCTGCCGGATAAATCTCTTCAAGCTCAGAGATTGTAAATGGCGCTTCCTCTGGATACTCACCAGTAAAACTGTCATCAAAATACGGAAGTTCTGGTTTTCTGTCTCTTAATTCTTCAATGATAAGTCCCATCTGCAAGCCCCAGTCTCCAAGATGAACATCCCCTATAGTTTTATTTCCGGCAAATGTATTGATTCTCTTAACACTTTCTCCGATAACTGCAGAACGTAAATGTCCGACATGAAGAGGCTTTGCAGCATTAGCTCCGCCATAATCTACAATAACAGTCTTTTCCTTATCAGCATTAACATATCCAAACTTCTCTGTTTCAGACATCTCATTAAGATATCCAGCCAGATAATCCTCACATAGATTAATATTGATAAATCCAGGCTTAACACTCTCTATCTTAGAAAACATCTTGTTATCTGCTAACTTTGCAACTACCTCATCAGCAATCATAAATGGTGCTTTCTTATATACTTTGGCTGCTGCCATAGCACCGTTACACTGAAATTCGCACAAGTCAGGTCTGTTAGAAACTGTAACTTTCGCATATGCCTCATCATATCCACATTCAGTGAATACATTTTTAATCTCATCAGTAATAAGTTCAATAATCGTCTTCATATTCTCCACCTTTTACAATATCTAATAAACCACCTTTACAAGAAACAGTCCATAACTCTCTGCCGGTAATGACATCTGTACGTTTTCCCCATCAAGACATCTCTTCACATCTTCCGGCTTCTTAATACCATTGCCTGCATCAAGCAGCATCCCAATCATAAATCTTGCCATATTATGAAGAAAATCATCAGCTTCAATCCTTATGTAAGCTCTTGTTCCTTCATACTGAATGTTTATCCTCTTAATAGTTCTCTCTGTGCTTTTGTTCTTCTTTGCTGTTGTAAATGCCTTAAAATCATGTTTTCCTTCAAAATATCCGGCAGCCTTTCTCATGGCATCAAAGTCCGGAGTACTGAATGTATGATACGCATATTTTCTTCTGAATACATTAGCTACATTACCTGTATCCAGTCTGTACTCATATATCTTGGACTTTGCATTAAGCTGGCTGTGAAATCTTTCATCAACCTGTGAAACAGACATAACCGCAATATCTCTCGGCAGATATCTGTTAAGATAATTCTTAATATCAAGTGCCTTAACTTCCTTCTCAAGCTTGAAATTCGCTGTCTGGCAAAGTGCATGCACGCCCTTTTCTGTTCTTGATCCAACATACATGTCAACTGTCTCACCAGTCATTCTTGCTATTATCTCACACAGTCTGCTCTCTATAGTATTCGTGCTGGCATCCTTACCCAGTCTTTGCCAACCATCATATCTTCCACCATCGTACTCTATCTCTATACGGTAATTATACATTATTCGTCTTCCAAAACCTTTTCTATTGTATTAATAATTACAGCACTATCAAATGGCTTCTGAATAAAATCAGCAGCACCTCTCTTTAATGCCTCAACCATATTAGTCTTCTGACCAGCGGCAGTTACCATAATAACCTTTGCCCCTGGATCAATCTCAATAATCTCTCTTACTGCTTCTATACCATCCATAACAGGCATTGTAATATCCATTGTAACAACATCAGGCTTATACAACCTGAATTTTTCTACGCCTTCTACCCCATTAACTGCCTCTGATACAATCTCATGTCCTGCATCTTCAAGCATATTTCTTAAAAATTTTCTTGATGTCTTAGAATCATCTACTATCAAAATTTTTGCCATAACTATTCTCCTTATTAAGCTGAAAGCTGGATTTTATTATCAGCAGCCATTAAAATCTTAAATACATTATCTTCAATATTGAAAGTCACAACATAAAAACCAGTATCTGCCGTAACTTCTGTATCTTTATAAAAAACTGGCGGGTGAAGTGTTACTTCAATATCTGCTTCCCCAAGTTTAGTTGCATATGCCCCATTCATCACATTAATAAGTTCACATAATGCATCATAAGCATCTTCATCGAATTCTTCAATATCTTCCTGTGCAAATGTCGATGCCACTTTCAAAAGTTCCCTGTTATCACCAGCTACGCCAAGAAACACATCAATATCCCCATCCATAACCTGACAGCCAATAAACTGACCCTTATATTCTCTTTCGTAATCTATCTGGTTCAGTTCAATATTACAATTCATGAACATTCCAAGACTTTTCAATGTACACTGCATCTGCGTCTTGTAATAATCATTGTCCATATGCAGAAATGTTTCAACAAGTGTATCCGTATCTCCCTGCTTTATGACTTGTAACTCTCTGTCAGTGAACACGTTATCTGAGTGATTCTTTGCAATATATCTGCCGAGTATTCTGTCCTTCATAGTTTTTCTCCTTCTCGTTGATTTAGCGCCCCAAAATATACCCTGTTCATTCACATTAATATATAAATACTTAATCCATTATACATCATACCATTGTTCAATAGCAATAATTTCAGAAGAAATTACATTTTATCATGAAAAAAACACCCGGACAAAACAATCTGTCCGGGTTAAATACTATTATTAATTACTTATCTTCCACTGAATAGTTAGGAGCTTCCTTTGTGATATGAATATCATGTGGATGACTCTCTCTTAAAGCTGCTGAAGACATCTTAATAAACTGAGCTGTTTCCTGAAGTACCGGGATTGTAGGTGCTCCACAATATCCCATACCTGAACGTAAACCACCCATAAGCTGGAATATAGTATCTTCAACAAGTCCCTTATAAGCAACTCGTCCTTCAACACCCTCAGGAACAAGCTTCTTGGCACCTGTCTGGAAATATCTGTCCTTGC
>OGLY01000235.1_pt1 | contig 30923 bp, 30 predicted proteins | sample 1573091 | NCBI WGS metagenome assembly OGLY01 (sample SAMEA2581916, study PRJEB24529) | metagenome | biome: Human gut stool | place: China | collected 2011
CCTTTATGACATTTCTGTTATTTCAATCCTTCCAATAGTCTCTTCAGAACAACGGTTGCCGAGATTTCACGGTTGGCCGCTTCCGGAATGACAATTGATTGCGGACTTTCGATCACGTCGTCTGTCACAATCATATTTCTGCGAACCGGAAGACAATGCATGAAATAAGCGTTGTTGGTAACTGCCATTTGACGGTCGCTGACTGTCCAATCACGATCTTTGCTTAATATCTGTCCGTAATTGTCGCCGGAATAAGCTGCCCAGTTCTTGGCATATATAAAGTCGGCTCCTTCGAAAGCCTTCATTTGGTCGTATTCCACCTTTGCACGGCCTACAAACTTCGGATCGAGTTCATAACCTTCGGGATGAGTGACAACAAAGTCTACGTCGGCAGCGTTCATCCACTGCGCAAACGAGTTTGGAACGGCCTGCGGCAATGCACGGCAATGAGGTGCCCATGACAGGACAACCTTCGGACGGGCTTTTGTCTTGTGCTCCTCAATGGTAATGAGGTCGGCAAAAGCCTGAAGAGGATGCACCGTTGCCGTTTCCATGGCAAACACAGGACGGCCGCTGTACTTGATAAACTGATGGAGCACGGTTTCGGCATAATCATACTCGCGGTCGGTCAGGCCTGCAAACGAGCGAACACCGATAAGGTCGCAATAGCAGCCCATCACCGGAATGGCTTCGAGCAGGTGCTCGCTCTTGTCGCCGTCCATGATTACTCCGCGCTCTGTCTCCAGCTTCCACGCACCGGCATTTACGTCGAGCACTATCACGTTCATGCCAAGATTCATGGCAGCCTTCTGCGTGCTGAGACGTGTGCGCAGACTGTTGTTGAAGAAAATCATCATCAGCGTCTTGTTCTTTCCAAAATGCTGATACTTAAAGCGGTCGTTCTTTATTTCTTGTGCTTCGGCAAGTGCCTGCTGCAGATTGCCGATATCTTCTACGTTTATAAATGTATTCATATCTTTTTATTAAAAATTTCCCTAATACCTGAAAGTTCATAAAAACGTCTGACTTTCCGTCAGACAGTGTAGCAGATTTACAGCCCTGTATTCTGCAAAGTGCGACAGGAGGCCTGCGCATCACGCATGGCAGATGTCGTATCGTCTTACACCTTCTCAACAAATCAGATTCTGTTGCCTTAAAATATTCAACGTTTACAGCCTCATCGCCCACAAAGAGCAAACCGGCTGCATACTCACAAGGCGAAGCGACAAGTGCCTTTCGGCTAATCACGACAGATGCTTTGGCATAGCAGCCGCCATGAGCATTTCTTATCTTCACCTTTGCACAGGCTCCAAATATAACTTGCCAAAAGTAACAATTAAATTTGAAAAATAAGAAACTTAAATAGCGAAATATTCTACAATCCGTAAATTACGGATAAAACTTGCATTATAATTTATCTAATATACAGGTTTCACTGTTATCAGAAATTCATTTTGAAGTTTCGGTCTTATTTCGACATTCCGGCTTTCAGCCCGCGTATCACAGAACTCGTAAATCCGGCATGCTCCATTTCGTTAAGTCCGCGTATCGTCATGCCTCCGGGCGTAGTAACTTTGTCTATCTCAACTTCCGGATGACTGCCATTGGCCTGCAACAAGTCTACGGCTCCCTTCATCGTCTGCATCACTATCCGCTGCGCGTCACGCGCCTTAAATCCGAGTTCAACGCCGCCTTCTGTCGAAGCCCTGACATACCTCATGGCGTAGGCTATGCCGCACGATGCAAGCGTAGTGGCAGCTCCGAGCAGCCGTTCCTCCGTAACCATCTGCAATCCGGTTGAGTCAAACAGGGCAGCCATTGCAGCCGTGGTTTCTTCATCTGCATTAACCGGAACGATAAACGTCATCGAACTTTTCACGGCAATGGCTATGTTGGGTATCACGATGAACAGCCGGGGCAGCTTTCCGTCTGTTCCGCCAAACCATTCCTTAAGCTGACTGCCGCTTACGCCGGCCATAACCGACACAATGGTCTGCCGACTGTAATCAACAGCCGGCCGTATTTCGCCTATCACCTGCTCTGCCAGCCATGGCTTCACCACGACAAACACCACATCGCCTGCAGCTGTCGCTGCTTTGTTGTCTGTAGTAACATTAACTCCGAGACTTTTAAAGCGCTCGAGCGTCGCTTCATGAGGAGCCGAAACAGTGATGTCGGCAGCAGCCAACATCCCGCACTTGACAAAGCCTTCCACCATGGCTCCACCCATGGCACCGGCACCAATAACCGATATTTTCATAACCTGCAATATTATTTATAAGTCTGTCAGCCCTGTTATGCCTGTCGCAGCAAACCGACTGCCGTCCGGGCAAAGACATACTTTATATTATAAAGACACCCACTCCACCGGCTTCAGCATTTTAATCATCATGCTTAAAGCACAAGCCATGCCCCCGTAATGATACAACGGGCATACAAATATACAAAATTATTGTGTCTTTCTGTCCAAATATCCAATTTAATAAAGCTTCAAAAACCAAAAGAGGCCAACATGCTGTCTCCAACCTGTTGACCTCTTCTGGTCGGGATTACTGGACTCGAACCAGCGACCCCTACGTCCCGAACGTAGTGCGCTACCAACTGCGCTAAATCCCGATGCCTTAAAAGCGAGTGCAAAGGTAAAGCATTTTTTTGAAACTCGTGCATTTTTTTCAAAAAAAATGCTCAAAAATTTGTATGATTAACAAAAAAGGCATATCTTTGCACCCGCAATCAAGCAATAACGATGGTGCCATAGCTCAGTTGGTAGAGCAAAGGACTGAAAATCCTTGTGTCCCCGGTTCGATTCCTGGTGGTACCACTCTCAACAAACAGAATCCTGATTTCGTTTCGAAATCAGGATTTTTTGTTTTCATCAAACACACAAAAAGCAGCAATAACAAATACATAAACCCATGCCCAGCAATGTAAATATCCAATGAAAGACTAACAAAATACATTGCACAAAAAACAGAAACAAATCACATTTTACATAACGAAATCATTAAAATCATCGTTCTTTGCGGACAATAAGCCGCAAAATATGCGGTTAATTGTCCGCAAAACTGTATATTTGCAAAAAACAATTCTGCCTATGTATATATATGAACATAAAGAATGGCCCCACTTTTCGTGGAACAAAGAACGTGTTGGCGAGGAACTAAACAAAGTTCACAAGGCTGTGGGCTATCTGATGGGGCGTCTTAGCCTAATAGGCTTTAACGACAAGATGTCTGCCGTGGTGGAATCAATCTCCCATGACATCATTGCATCATCAGAAATTGAAGGAGTAGAATTGAACAACGAACAGGTGCGTTCTTCGGTAGCCCGCAAACTTGGAGTACAAATACAGAATCCTACAGAATCTTCCCGCTATATAGACGGAGTAGTTGAAATGGCACTTGATGCGACCGTTAATTTCAACGCCCCTCTCACCAACGAAAGACTCTTCGGCTGGCATAACTGCCTGTTCCCGACAGGCTGGAGCGGCCCTACAAAAATAGACGTGGCAAAATATCGAAGCGGAGAAATGAAAGTTATATCAGGAATGTTCGGCCGTGAAAAGGTGCATTATATTGCACCTGCTCCTGAAAAAATAAGCGATGAGATGAATTTGTTTCTTGAATGGTTCAATTCAGATACCCATAACGGCTATGTAAAATCGGCAATAGCCCATTTATGGTTTGTATGTATCCATCCCTTCGATGACGGAAACGGACGAATCGGGCGAGCCATTGCTGATATGGCACTTTCACAAGCAGAAGACTCAAAAATGCGTTTTTTCAGCATATCGCATCAAATCAACAAAGACAAAAAACAATATTATGACATACTGGAGGAAACACAAAAAGGAAATTGTGACATTACAGAATGGATTGTCTGGTATCTTGACTGCCTGCTCCGTTCTGTCGAGCAATCTGATGAAACGTTGTCGAAAGTCCTAAATAAGGCAATATTCTGGCAAAACCATGCCGAAACCATTCTGTCTGAAAGACAACGTGAAGTTCTTAATATGTATTTAGACGGTTACCCTGGTAAACTGACAACCAAGAACTGGGCAAAGCGTGTAAAGGTATCGCCTGATACGGCAGCGCGCGATATTAAAGATTTGATAGAGAAAGGCATTCTGATTCCACAGCAGGGCCGTGTTCGCGACGTATTTTATGGAATACGGTGCAGCGACTCTATTATTGTCGTCCCTATGCCTGAAGATTTATAATCAAAATATGACCTTGGCCGAAATTTTAATTTGTGTCGTATTTTGATTATAAATCAAGTTCTTAGAAAGAATATTTTATTTTTTTGTAAGTTTATCTATTTTCTGTAGCAATCTATTTGATAGAACAGGCTTAATTATTTCATTCTCTATATAATCTCCCATTTTCCCATTAGACATATCTTTCAAACTATCAATGTCAGACCAATTCCACCAATTGCCTTGGCCATTTTCTCCTCTAAGATATGCCCAACCAAAAGGAAAATCAGAAGTTTGTTCTTGCTCATTCCAAAACGAATCTATTTCAGCTAATTGTTTTTTATTTATTCTCGGTTTTCCATATTCCAATTGACTTATGCCGTAAAAAACTCCATTGGAAGCATTATGTTTATCTGCACCTATATAAATTCCCCATTTATCAGACAATTTAGGATTATAGAACCAAATATAACACTCCTTTTCCAAAAAACAAATTCCCTCATCATATCCAAACATAAGATTATTACGTCCTGCTATTTCCTCAAGGCTTAACACAAAATTCTTTCGAATTTGTGTCATAATATTCCACTGATTTGATATTATATCCAGTGTCGCCTCAATATTTTCTTTAGAGGTTGTTACTTTTACAATCTCATTCAAACTATCTGTATCCATAATATTTAAAAGCATTTTTAGATTTGTAATATACTGTCTAATCGTTTCTCTAACAATTGGGAAACAAGCTGATAACTCCACACATCGATCAAGCCACCCCAAAATATCCTTTCGATAAGATATACATTCGTATGCAATATCTTTATTTCCTGTAGATTTCTTGTGCGGCAAACATCCATCTAAAGTCAAATAAAACAAATACGCATTTAACTTTTCATCTTTAGCATAATTGTAATATCTCAATAATTGATTTTGTTGATCACAAGCATATATTTTATTTTCAATTATTATAGCATTCCCTTGTTCATCACTTATAAAAATATCAATTCTTCCACCTTTGGTACACTCTTCAGACTTATAACCGATATTAAACTCAGACTTAACACTAGCACTTTTGTAATCAAAATCTATGTTATTCAAGAATTTTTCGATAAAAGCACGCAGGAATAGTTCTTTTAATCCATGCGAACCATTAGGTGATAATAATTCAGCTAAAAAAGGAGTATGCAATTTCGTTTCATCTTGCCTTAATTTTAGAATCTCAAATATATTGAAATTTTCACCCCGCTTCTCCTTTTCCAAAAATATTGTATTAGCACGATAAGTTACTAATTTTGTCCTATTTAACAATGATATAATTTTATCCATAATTGAATACAGTAAGTACGCAAAAAAATAATGTATATATCCGTTAGCGGAATTAATTTACGTTGATAAACATGAGTAAAAAGTTGCACATATATTTGAACTTTACTAACTTAATGATACCTAGTCCATTAAGTTTCGCTCATCAGATGTATAACCTATATACAAAATTCGTAAAAATACTTGAAATATGCAAGCAACACACTAAAAATATTATACATAGCAATATACATCGTTGTGGTCCAGTCCCTAAGTTTTCAGATTGGGGAGTGACAGCCTTGTCTTTGACTGCTGAAACGGAGAGCATAGACAGCGATAAATGGCTGTTTGAACACAAACGACAAGAGTACAAATCCAAAATTCCAAATCTCATATTCAAGAGATATTTCAATGACTGCAAGAGGAAAACCTCAGGCTTGCGTGAAGAAATACGCAAGAATATCGTTATGAAAATAATAGAAACCTTATTTTCGCAACATACAGACCAATTTATGGGCGTCAGAAATTATACATAAAATAACAAATGGTATGTTTGTCAGAATCATCAGCAAAAATAGTGCACTTACCGTCCTGCAATATGTAAACTTTATCAACAACAAGTCCCTCGACAGAATTAAATATGCACTAAATTAATTCCGCCAACGAGTTATATATAATACATTCCAAGAATCATTTCTTTGGTAAATAATCATAACAAAATATTTTCTCAATCTAGAAAATAAAATTATAACAAAAGTTAAAATAATAGTCTTTACGCAGCAGGCATATTAACTTCTATTCACTTTTACCTCATAAAACCAAGCTAAAATAATCGTTTTTTGATGCTAAAACGGTTGCTTTTGATGCGAAAAGCGATGAGTAACGCATCGTAAATGGGCCACTTTTGAGTGATAAACGGCCAAGTAATGTTTTTTAACTATTGCTATTTTGATCGCATTTTCACGTAAGCATCTGTAGGACAACGACTTAACAGAAATGGGCAAAATATGGCGATTTTCAAGGTAAAAATTGGATTGAGGACAGACATCGCCATTCTGAGAGCGTCAAACGGACGGGAAATGTCATAAATGTTTACAAACTCCGTTTGCTTTATTTATCAAAAACACCAAATGCAGAACATGACAGGAGATGTGTTTTTCGACGTTACCAAGCCACAATATTTCATTAAGCTATAGACGGTTTTATCTATTTCTATTCATGCTTTCGGCCGTCTTTCTGCTTCATTTTGTCGCCGTCTTATGTCTCACGTTATTTGTTCCATATATCACATATTATCTACCAAACTTCTGTTTGCTTTCATTTTTGAGTTAATTTTAATTAAAGTATTTCATTTTGCAACCATACATAACGATTCTTTTACTATATTTATAATCTAAACATTTCATCAGGCCAACTTTCGTAAGGTTAAAGGGGGATCAGCCTTGCGGGCGTTCAGGCTTTATTGTCAAGTGAGCCCCAACATTATTATTATGAGGAAGATATCTACGTTTTTACTTTTCCTTATGCTGTCGGTTGTTTCTGCACATGCAGACGCAATCTATACAACAGCATTTGAGACGGTTGACGAGTTCAACACATGGACCGTTGTTGATGCCAACAGCGACGGCGCCACATGGCTCTTCAACGAAGAAGGCACCCCGTCGAAAGTGGCTTATAAGTACGACTACTTCAACAACGGCGACGACTGGCTGATTTCGCCTGCCATAACGCCAAATGAGACCGGCACGCTGATAGTGAAATACACATTCAGCGGAAGCATGTATGGCGAGAGCATGGAGGTGTACTCGGGCAAGGGCGGCACCGTGGAAGACATGACCAGCAAGGAGGCTACATACGACAATATAAAGAAAGACGAGCAGTCGGGCTATTTTCTCGTTGACGCCAAGGCCGGTGAACCGTTCCACATAGCGTTCCGCGCCACATCTACGGCTTACAAGGACTATCTTTATCTCTGCTCAGTTACGGTTGAGCCTATTGCCAACCCGACAGACATAAAAGTTGCGGAGATACTGAGCCCTGTCACGGGCTACGGCCTCGGACAGGAGACAGTAAAGGTGGCGATAAAGAACAGCGGACGCACTAACCTGAGCGGGTTTGACGTAGCGTTTGCAGTTGACGGCAAGGAGATTGCCAACGAGACTGTGAGCGAGCCGCTCGCAGCCGGCGAGACACTTGAATATACGTTAAAGACCAAAGCCGACCTCTCTGCCCCGCTGACCACATACGAAATAAAGGCATGGGCCACTCATCCCGACGACTTCGACCACACGAACGACACATGCTACACCTCGGTAAGGCACAAGGCACCGCTGAATGCTCCTTACACAATGGGCTTCGAGGCTTCGGAGAACACGCAGGACTTCACCTTCTACAACCTCAACAACGACGAGGGCACATGGGACGTAAGCATCGAATCAGGCTTCTTCAACATGGCGCACACCGGCAACGGATGTCTGGCTTACGGCTATGACTCAAACAACAGCGGCGACGACTGGGCCATGCTCGACCCGATAAACGTTGAACCGGGCTATTACGTGCTGAAGTTCTGGTATTCAAACCTCGACTCTTATCCCGAGAAGATGGCCGTATACTGGGGCAACGAGGCCAAGCCTGAGGCCATGACCAACAAGATTGTGGAGTTCAACCCCATTCTGAACAACAAATACGAGGAGTCTGTCAACGTTGTTCATTTCGACAAGGCGCAGACCATCTATTTAGGCTTCTATGCGTTCAGCGACAAGAACCAGAACCTCATTCTCGTTGACGACGTTTCGTTCGAGAAGGTTGAAAGCAACCTCAACGACCTTGCCGTTTCCGACCTGCAGAGTCCTTACGACTTTGTGCGCGAGAGCAACCTCAAAGACGTGATATTCAACCTGGCCAACAGCGGCGTGGCTGACCTCGACGCCAAAGTAACAGTTAGCATCGACGACGTGGCCGTTAAAGACAGCACCATCGCCATGAAGGCTCAGAGCGCCACAACCGTTACGTTCAGCGGCCTGCTGGCAGACATGAGCGACGGCAGCCACAAGCTGAAGGTGGAAGTTGCAAACGACAACGACGAGAACGCCGACAACAACGTGCTGGCAAAAGACTTCACCGCAGTAAGCAAGCCAGTGAAATTCTGGGACTTTGAGGACGGCAAACTTCCATCTGACTTCACATTCCGCGCCGAGGACAACGGCACCGTAGACCCGTCAGCCGGCGACGAGTTTAACGCAGACGGATGGGGTCTGTTCAACATCGTAGAGCATAACGTGTTCGGCGAATATATGCTGGCAGGAACATCATGGCTCGAGGGCACCGACCAGGCCGACCGCTGGCTCATAATGCCGAAGGTAAGCATCAAAGGCAAAGACAGCTATCTCGTGTGGGACGCAAACTCTTTCAATCAGCAGTTCCTTGAGGACTATCAGATAATGGTGTCTGCCACCGAAGACAACAGCGCAGCATACACAGAAGTGCTCAACGTTGAAGGCGAGACAGCAGAACCGAAGACACGCGGAATAAGTCTGGCCGACTATGACGGCAAGGACATCTATATAGCAATACGCCTCAGAACCAAAGGCGGCGACTGTCTGCTGCTCGACAACATAGGCATATACACCGGCTCTACAGGAACAGGCGTAACAGCCGTTACAGGCGAGGGCGAAGGCATAATGATATCGGGCAACGAACTGCGGGCCGCCGAAGGCACAAAGAGCATAGCTATCAGCGACACGGCAGGCCGCACCACACTGACTGCCAAAGGCAACGTTGTCAGCCTGTCATCGCTTCCGGCAGGAATATACATTGCCACTGTAAAATCTGCCGACGGCAACGTCAGGGGATATAAGTTTGTGAAGAAGTAAAGACGCCGCATCATGGCAGACCATATTACGGCCGGGGGAAATTTTCTCCGGCCGTTATTATTTTTATAAACACAAGCCGACATCGGCAGACGAGCATGGGAAAGACCTATCACAACAGGCTTTCAACATAGGCACGACGGAGCTATGATAACATCAAGCCCAAATCAACCGATTGAAGTTAAGACAATGCAATCCGCAAGCTTCTGCCGACATCGGCAGCCAGGCTTCAATCCAGTTTTTCAAAACAAATTTTAAAAAAAGTTCTTTTTTAATGTCACGTTTTTCCGCGTCATACGTTACCTTTATGAAACAATGATGAAACCGGAAGAATTTAACCGCATAATAATACCCATGCGCGACGAGCTGAAAGGGCTGGCACGCAAGCTTACGGGAGACGACTACAGCGCTGAGGACCTGGTGCAGGAGGTGATGCTCAAGCTCTGGAGCATGCGGACTACGCTCGACCGGTATGAAAACAAAAGGGCACTGGCCATGACCATGCTGCGCAACAAATACAGCGACCAGTGGCGCCACGACCGGCTGGAAGACGGAAAGGCCTCAGCAACAGGCCTGACAGCCGACGACTGGCACAGGGCCGAAGCCAAAGACGAGGCCGACCTGATAAGACTTATCGTTGAACATCTGCCCGAACTGCAAAGACAGATATTCAAGATGAAGGAGATTGAGGGCTACGAAAGCTCTGAGATAATGAAAATCACGGGATGCACGGCCGAAAGCCTACGGCAAAACCTGTCGAGGGCACGCCGCAAGATACGTGAGGACTTTATAAAACTTACGGCCATAAGGGCCAAGAGAAAAGATTTACTGACGCTTTGAACGATATTTATAGTGTGATGAAAAAGGAAGAATATATTAAGCAGCTGCTCGACAAATATCTCGACGGTGAGACTTCATCGGCTGAGGAAAGGGCTCTGCGCGGATATTTTACCAACAGGGACAACAACATTCCTGAGGAATGGATGCCATACAAGGCTTTGTTTGCCTACATTGCCGAAGAACGGGCCGACGCCGCCGAGACTGCCCCAACAGCCGACAGCAGCCTCAACAAAGCAAGGAAGACCGGCCGCCACGGATGGATATACACGGCCATTACGGCAGCGGCAGCCATACTTATTGCGGTGGTGATGATCGCACTGCCGCGCCAGAGCGACAACTATGCCGTAATAGACGGAAAGGTGTACACCAACAAGAAGGTGGTTGAGGAAGAAGCCCTGAAGGCTCTCGAAATGGTATCATCTGACGAGGAAGACAACTTTGGCGCGCTCGAACTGATGCGCCAATGACACTCTCTTACTGCTGAACGCCTCATGCAGGCACATGAAAGACGATAATATAAACAACAATGTAAAAAACATTAACCCGAGATATGAAACAGCAATATTATAACCCGCAACTGCCGGCAACGCATGCTGACGCCATAGATGTTGTATGCGCGATAATGATAACGGCCATGACACGCCTTGCCGCGGCATGCAGACTGCCGGTCAACACATACTTCGGCAACAGCGAGGCCACACGACGCAACGCCAAAGGCACAAGCCGCGCACGGAGCGGCACTATGTGGCACGGGCTATGCCGCATCTTGCTCATAGCCGCACTGGCCCTTACAGCCGCAACGCCAGCCATGGCGCAGGAGGGGCTTAACGTCAACAAGGTGTTTCAGCGGTTCGGACATGCCAAGGGCTGCAAGATGGTGGAGATGCACAACGCCAAGCTGAAGGGGTATGAGCTGAAGGTGTACAAGAGCCTTACCTACAAGAACATCGGAGCAAGCATAGAGCCTTATCTGAAGGCCGACAGAAAGAACGCCAAGAAGATACGCGAGGTGGTCGAGAACGGCCAGATAGTGAGCGGATACTACATAATGCCGCCAAAGAGCAAGGGCATCAACCGCTACATACTGTTCAGCAAGGTGAAGCCCAACCGGGGAACGGTGATATACATAGAGGGCGAACTGTCGCCCGACGACATCATGAAACTGTGTTACGCATAATCAAAGAAACAAACAATAAATATGACAAATATGAAAAAGACACTACTTCTGGCGGCGCTGCTGCCCCTGACGGGCATGGCCGCCGAAACCGGCGACACTACATTCGTGGTGAACAACAAGAAGATTGTTGTAAACGATTCAGCAGGAAGCACAAAAATATCTGTCTACGGCAGCGACGGCAAGAAGTTTAACCGCACATACGAGACTAACTTTGTTGACGGACAGGAGATTGAGCGCGTATATGTAACGTCGCCCTTCATTCCGCAAAGCCTCAACCGCAAGAAGAGCAAGCCCAGAAGCCACTATCCGCTGTTCTTCATGGGCTTCAGCCAGCTTGCCGGAAGCGTGATGGGCACGGGAGGCAACGCCGGCATGCACACACGCGACTCAAAGTCGTGGGAATATGGCTTCACGCTGACGAGTCTGGCCTTCAGAATAACCAATCCGCTGGCGCTTACATCGGCGTTTCAGATAGGTCAGGTGCATCATCACTTTCAGGACAACTACGTGCTGTCTACAACAGACGGCATAACCTCCATGAGGCAGATAGAGGGCGAGACGCTCAAAAAGAGCTACATAAGCTACACCTTCATCCGCATTCCGGTGATGTTAGAGTGGCAGAAGCGCACCGGCGGCGCTGATATGTTCGCGGCAATAGGTCCGTCTATTGAACTGCGCTGGAACGACCACTCGCGCTACTTCATCGGAAAGAACAAGACCACCGAGACGGGCGACATAAACATGAATCCCGTAGGCCTCAACCTCGACATACGCGCCGGCTACGGCTGTCTGATGATCTATGCGCGCACGGCTCTCACGCCGCTGCTCAAGACCAGCGTTGCACCCAAATGCTATCCCGTGTCGTTCGGACTGGGCATACGTATATAACACAAACAATAACCCTAAAACACATTAATGATGAAACTGCTATTCTTATTTACGGCACTCATACTTTCTGCCACAGCATACGCCGAGGAGGCCAACGACACTACGTTCAACGTGAAAGACAAGAAAATAGTTGTAGACGTGCAGGACAAGAAAACTATTGTAAAGGTGTACGACAAAAACGGCTATGAATTCACAAAGACGCGCGAAATGGAATATGTAGACGGACAGGAAGTGGAGCAAATATATGTCGGCTCACCTTTAGTTCCTACAGAAGTAATGCAGAACCTGAAATTCCGCCCTTACCTGCCGACAATATGGTATGGATACAATTTTATGGGCAATAAAAAATGCTCAGACAATGGTGACGGCATCTACAGCCGCAGAAGCAAATCGTTCGAAATAGGTATAACGCCGTGGTCGTTTGCCCTGCCATTCAATAAGAGCAACACGTTTGGACTAATAGGAGGCGTTCAACTCGCATGGGTACACATGTGCTTCGATAAGAACTACGCAGCAAGCATGCAGGGCGACATGCTTAACTTCACAAAACTTGATCAAAAAGCGTCAGGCAATAATATGAACTACGGAATACTGCGTATACCGGTCATGCTATCATACCAGCTCGATTATTCATCTTATTGCATCAACGTCGGATTCTCTGGCGAAATGCGCACAAATGGTTCATACCGTTTCTCACCTGCTGCAGGCAGCAGTGCGCCTAGTGTACCTGATGGTCTGAAGCTCAACCGTTTCGGCTTAAACTTCGATTTCTCTATGTGTATTGCAGGAATATATTTTGGAACGTCAATAGGTCTTACTCCTGTATATAAAACCACAACGGGTGCAAAAGCATTCTACACATCCACACATATTGGTATCAATCTTGCAGAATTTATCAACTTATGCAAGGGAGGCAAAAAGAAGAAATGACAAACATCAGATATGACGTAACAATATAAAGACATTAAAGGGTTTTTCCGAAATACTACGAATCTAATTAAATAGGCTTATTACAATACAATGCTTCATGTTCCGGCAGACATTAAAAAATCTGCCGGAATTTTATTTTGTCGCTATATATTCATACTGACTATCGGCACTTAACATCAATCATTAAGCATACGGCAACGCAAAAACAAATAACATACAATGGCGCATAAAGTCGACCGGCAATAGCGATAACACGGGCTATAGTCAACGAAAAACAGGTGTTGGCCTGCATGAAGTCAACCCAAAGCAGGAATATAAAGCGTAATTATTTTTCTTTAAAAACTCATCACTCGTCACATCAGCGTATAACCTTCTGATTTACAAAGCATTAGAGTGTGACGAGTTGAGATTCCAACTCGTCACGCAAGCCCTGCTGTCTCCGGCGGTGACGAGTTCCGAAATCAACTCGTCACACCATAACATTCTGACAGACAGCACATTAAACCATGATGTGACGAGTGACGAGTTTTTAACAAAAACTTTTTTGCTTATGCTCTCTGCCGCCATGTTACATGGCGCAAAAAGTAGCCTTTCATACTGCAAAACATGCCTTTTCATAATGCAAAAGGCCACCTTTGAGCATGTGAAAAGCTACCTTTTGCAATACAGTTGATGGCGTTTTGCGTAAAGCGGAATCTGTATTTACGGAAATTATGCAATAAAAAATCCCCTCAACTCACAACAACCGAAGAGCCAAGGGGATATTATCTCAAACTATGTTTATCAGTATAACAGAATCAGTCCGGCAAAGCCGCTGTAGCATATCATGCGTATCGGATTGATCTTGAAATGCCACGTGCCCACCATGGTTGCCACAAAGAGGAAACAGCTAATCCAGAACTGCCAGGGATTGACAGACGGGGCACTGAAGTTCTCGGGAGTCATAAGCAGCAGAGTGGCAGCGCCGAGCAGTCCGACAACGGCAGGACGAAGGCCTGAGAATACGCTCTGAACCGTGGGCGTGTTCATATATTTCATGAACAGGCGCGATATCAGAATCATTAGTATTAGCGACGGCAGCACCAGTGCAAAGGTGGCTGTTACGCTGCCGAGGATAGACATCCAGTAGCCGTAGCCGGCATTGTGAACGGCAGTATAGCCGCAGTAGGTGGCCGAGTTGATGCCGATAGGGCCCGGAGTCATCTGACTTATGGCCACGATGTCGGTAAACTCGCCCGTGGTGAGCCATCCGTGATTGTGCACCACCTCGCCCTGAATGAGCGAGAGCATGCCGTAGCCGCCACCGAAGCCGAACAGACCTATCTGAAAGAACGTTATGAACAAATACAGGTAAATCATAAGAATATGCTCTTTATTTGGTTCGTCATTTTTTTAGATTAATGTCACTCCGTAGGCTTTATATACTTGCCGTAGACATAGCCGCCGATGCCGGCAATGAGGATAACAAGTATGGGCGAGACGCCGAGCAGCCATATAGCCAGCGCACCGGCAATGGGTATCCAGCAGTTAGTAAGAGTGATCTTGGCACTCTGTCCCAGCTTGAACGTAGGCACGGCTATGAGAGCCACAACAGCCGGACGTATGCCGCGGAAGATGGCCGCAACCACCTTGTTGTCCTCAAACTGATGGAAGAACATGGCTATGGCCAGAATGATAAGAAACGAGGGCAAGGCTGTGCCCAGACTGGTACACACAGCGCCCTTCACCTTCTTCATCTTGTAGCCTATAAACACGCTCACGTTGATGGCGAGCACGCCCGGACAGCTCTGGGCTATAGCTATGATGTCGAGAAAGTCTTCCTTGCTCACCCATTTCTTCTTGTCGACCACCTCCGACTCTATTATAGGAATCATGGCGTAGCCGCCTCCCAGGGTGAACAGGCCTATCTTGAAAAAAGTCTTGAAGCTCTCTAAATAAAAGTTGCTCATCCTTGTTTTAGTTGTTTAAAAACGAAAAGTAAAAAGACACGCGCTCCGCCTTGTCCGGCCTTTGCCGCACCGCCTTGCAGTAAAGGCGCCACGGGCTGTGCTGACGGCCGTCATGACAGGGCTCTTGTCTTTTTACTTTTCAGCTTGCTTGTTTATTATTTGTTCTCTTCAATCCACTTGCGCGCATTGACAAAGGCCTCAATCCACGGCGTAACGTCGTCGTTGCGGCGGTCTGCCGGATACCATGCGTTCTGCCACGGGAAGATGGCGCGCTCAAGGTGAGGCATCATTGCCAGATGGCGTCCGTCGGCTGAACAGATACCGGCAACGGCATAGTCAGAGCCGTTGGGGTTGCCCGGATATTCGGCATAGTTGTATTTTGCAACAACATTATATTTGTCTTCGCCTTCGGGCAGATAGAACTTGCCTTCTCCGTGAGCCACCCATATGCCCAGCTTGTTGCCGCTCAGCGAGCCGAACATTACGCTGTTGTTCTGCTGTATGTCAAGGCTGAGGAAGCTGCTCTCAAACTTGTGTGAGTTGTTGTGCAGCATCTTGGCCTTCTTCTCGTGCTCAGGATTGATGAGGTTGAGCTCAACCATCAGCTGGCAGCCGTTGCAGATGCCGAGCGACAGGGTGTCCTTGCGGGCATAGAACTTGTCGAGAGCCTCCTTAGCCTTCGGATTGAAGAGGAATGCTCCTGCCCATCCCTTGGCAGAGCCTAACACGTCAGAGTTAGAGAAACCGCCGCAGAACACAATCATGTTGATGTCCTCGAGAGTCTCGCGGCCGCTGATAAGGTCGGTCATCATCACGTCCTTAACGTCGAAGCCTGCAAGATAGAGCGAGTAAGCCATCTCGCGCTCGCCGTTGGTTCCCTTCTCACGTATGATGGCAGCCTTGATGCCTGTGCGCTCGCGGCGGTCGGCTGAAATGCCATACTGCTCGAGCTTGCCTGTGAACGAGTCGTTGAACTTCATCTCCAGCGGCTGTTTCTTATAGTTGTCATGGCGTGCGTCGGCACATCCGTTCATGCTCTGGTCGCGGTCGAGCAGATATGAAGTCTTGTACCATACGTCACGCAGAGCGTCGATGTCAAATTCGTGGTTGAACACACCCTTGGCAACCTTCAGCGTGCGTGTGCCTACAGCCGGCTTACCTATCATGGCGTAGCTTATGCTGTTGTTGTCCATTATGGTCTTGAACTCTTCAGCATCCTTGTCGGCAATCTGAACTATAACGCCGGGGTTCTCTGCCATAAGAATCTTAACCATGTCGTCGCCGCCAATCTCCTTCAGGTCGATGTCCATGCCGCCCTTTGTGTTGGCGAAGCACATCTCGAGAAGAGTGGTTATCATACCGCCGGCGCTGATGTCGTGACCTGCCATTACGAGGTCTTTCTTGATAAGCTCCTGAACGGTGTTGAACGCATCGCGGAAGTATTCGGGATTCTTCACAGTAGGAACGTCGTCGCCTACCTTGCCAAGGCTCTGTGCAAAGGCACTTCCGCCCAGGCGCTGCTCGTCGAACGAGAAGTCGATGTGATAGATGCTTGAGTTGGCATCGTTGACAACAACGGGAGAAACCACCTTGCGTATGTCTGAAACCTCACCGCCGCTGCTGACGATAACTGTTCCCGGGCTGATAATCTTTGTTCCGTCGGGATACTGCTGACTCATTGAGAGAGAGTCTTTACCCGTAGGAACGTTCACCTTGATGTCGCAGCAGAAGTCTGACAGAGCCTTGACTGCGCTGTAAAGACGTGCATCCTCGCCTTCCTGTGAGCGGCAGGGCCACATCCAGTTGGCAGAGAGGCTTACGCTGTCGAGACCGTCCTCGAGCGGAGCCCATACGATGTTGGTGAGCGACTCGGCCACTGACAGCACGCTGCCTGCCTCGGGAGAAGCCAGACCTGCCTGAGGAGCGTGTCCGAGGGCTGTGGCTATACCCTTGCGTCCGCGATAGTCGAGAGCTACGACGCCGCAGTCAGACAGAGGCAACTGTATTTCGCCCTGACACTGCTGGCGCGCAATCTTACCTGTAACGCTGCGGTCAACCTTATTTGTGAGCCAGTCTTTGCAGGCAACGGCCTCAAGCTGCAGCACGCGGCTGAGATACTCGTCGAGCTTGTCCTGGCTGTAAGTTACGTCTTCATAGTGGCGCTCTACGGTCTTGTCCACCATATATGTCTTTGGTGAATGACCGAACATCTGAGCAACGTCGAGGTCGAAAGGCTTAACGCCGTCGCCCTGAACGAACGAGAAGTGGGCGTCGCCTGTGGTCTCGCCTACCACATACAGCGGAGCACGCTCGCGCTCAGCTATCTTGCGCACGTGTTCAATATGTTTTTCGTCAATGAGCAGACCCATGCGCTCCTGACTTTCGTTTGCTATAATCTCCTTGCTCGACAGTGTCTTGTCGCCTATAGGCAGCTTGGTCATGTCTATCTGACCTCCGCACTCCTCAACGAGCTCTGACAGACAGTTGACGTGTCCTGCCGAACCGTGGTCGTGGATGCTGACAACCGGGTTTACATCTTCCTCGCACAAGGCACGTACAAGGTTGTAAGCACGCTTCTGCATCTCGGGGTTGGCACGCTGAACGGCGTTGAGCTCAATGCCGTTGCTGTAGCGGCCTGTGTCTACAGAAGAAACGCTTCCGCCGCCGAGACCGATGCGATAGTTGTCGCCACCTACAACGACAACCTTGTTACCCTTCTGCGGCTCCTTCTTCAGGCAGTCGCGCTTTGTGCCGTAGCCGACGCCTCCGGCAAGCATGATAACCTTGTCGTAAGCATATTTCTCGTCGCCTTCCTTATGCTCGAACGTAAGCACAGAACCTGTGATCAGCGGCTGACCGAACTTGTTGCCGAAGTCTGACGCACCGTTAGAAGCCTTGATAAGAATCTGCTCAGGTGTCTGATACAGCCATTTGCGCACGGGCAGGATGTCCTCCCAGTCGCGTCCGCCGTTGATGCGCGGATAAGAAGTCATGTAAACGGCTGTTCCGGCGATAGGCCATGAACCTACGCCACCGCCCATACGGTCGCGGATTTCACCGCCCGTACCGGTAGCGGCACCGTTAAACGGCTCTACTGTTGTAGGGAAGTTGTGTGTCTCGGCCTTCAGAGAGATAACGCTCTCGATGTCCTTTACACGGAAATAGTCAGATGTTGACTGGTCTTCCGGGGCAAACTGCTCGATTACAGGGCCCTGAGAGAAAGCCACGTTATCCTTGTATGCACTCAGAATCTTGTGAGGATTCTCCTTTGTCGTCTTCTTGATCATGTTGAAGAGCGACGACTCCATCTCCTTGCCGTCGATGATGAACACACCGCCGAAAATCTTGTGGCGGCAGTGCTCTGAGTTGATCTGTGCGAAACCGAAAATCTCTGAGTCGGTCAGCGGGCGGCCGAGCTCTTTCTCAATCTTGTGCAGATACTCAATTTCTTCAGGCGACAGCGCCAGACCTTCCTGCTCGTTGTATTCCTCAAGGTTGTCAACGTGCTTGATAGGCTCCGGCTTGTGGTCAACAGTGAAGATGCTCTGGTCGAGTCCGTCGTACATGCGCTGCAGCATTGGGTCGTGGTCGGCATCCTTGCTGCTTACGGGGAAGTATTCCTCTATACGCGAAATGCCGTTCAGATTCATGTTTTGTGTAATCTCAACGGCATTTGTGCTCCAGGGGGTAATCATTTCGCGGCGCGGGCCTACGAAATATCCGCTGAGGCAGTTGTCTTCTACGAGTGTGGCATCGCCATAAAGCCAGCACAGTTCCTTTATTTCCTCGTTATTGAGCTGATGGTCAGCTTCGGTAGCAATAACGCTTTGTGATGGAGTTCTGAAAAAAAGAATCATATTTACGGTATATAATTGTTTGTTCTTGAAAGATATTCAGCTGCTCTCCTTGGCCGTCCGGCATAAAATATTTCGAGATGCAACTTTTCTTGTGCAAAGACAATGCAAATCGAGAGCAGAATCGCCAAGCTTGCTTGAGCGGTATGCCGAGATGCAGCTTTTCTTGTGCAAAGATAATGCAAATCGGGGGCAAGACAAAATAAATTCATTGATTTTTAATGGTTTTGGCTGTTTAATCATAACGTCGGCATGCCTTTCATACTATTGTTGCCGGCAACTGCTTTGCACGCATCGGCTGGGCGCCGGCTCAATGCAAGCTTCTTTCAGACGCAAAGCAACGCCCGGCGATAAGTTATAAAGTGTTAACAATTTATTGAAATTGCAATGCGAACGGTTTTAATTCATATATTTGCAGACAAATATGAACGACCGTTCGGTTTTGTTTACCGCATATGGTCAACACGGTAAAAACACTTTAGAGAAAGACAAAGAATATTTATTGTTTAATTAAAAAAATTGAGTTATTATGAAAAACTTACAGAGAGTGCTTATTCTGGCCCTCGCAGCCATAATGATTACGGCGTGCAGCAAGTCGGGGCTGAAAGATCTGACAGGGGTGAAAATGGACACGGAGAGTGCTGTTGAGAAAGCCAAGTCGATAGCAGCCGACAATATCAAGCCCGACCAATGGAAGATAATCAGTGTGTCATGGACAGAAGGCATGGGGCGCGACGAACTTTCTAACAACGTTTCTATTTTTACCTATGAGATGGTTGACAAAGACGGACGCGTGTGGAACCAGTCGTTCATGTCTGACCTGGGCTGGAAGGCAACAGAGCTTACTGACGCCGGATGGGAGAAATGGCACAAAAATCTCAACGCCAAAGACGTGCCTGCCATAGACATGGCCAACCTTAACCCTGCCGAAGTGATGAAGGACATTGAGGCTGCAAAGGCACTGATACCGGCCGAATTTGAGTTTAAGTCGATGGACAGCTACACGATGAACACATACGACGACCCGAAAGTTTCAATAAAACTCAACGTCATCGAGAAAGGTAAGGAGACCGTAAGCAATGCGGGACAGACCTCAACGGTGTTCTATGAACTCGACTTCAGAAAGAACGCCAAAGGAAAGATGGAGCTTGTAAAACCATAACAACACATACAGCCTTGCGGGAACTTGACAAAGAAGATGCCGCAAGGCTGTATTTTTTCCGGCAGACCGCAATATAAAAAAAATCTTGCCTCACAAAAACAAAGCCCATAAATTGTTCCGGCACAATAAAGACATCTGCTGCAGGCACAGCTTCTGATTACATGTTTGCCTTTTGCAAATCTATCTGCAAACCAATTTATTGCTGCATCTTGTCCGGTTGCACATCGTCCGGATAAACACGAAATATTATCGGTATGGTGTATCTTACGTCAATGCATTTTCCGTTCCGCTTACCGGGATTCCAGCGCGGCATGCCTTTCACCACGTCAACGGCTACGCTGTCGAAAGCATCGTTAAGTTTCTTAACGACCTTAACATCGGCTATGCTGCCGTCTTTCCTGACTGTAAACGAAACTACGCAACGGCCTGCCGACCGGGAGTCGACCGTCAGGTTGCGCTTAACCATAATAGAGTCTACCGACGACTTGACATAATCTGCCATGGCATTAACGCCTCCCTTAAACTGCGGCATCACTTCGTTTATCGCGCCAAACAATTGCCGGTCGTCTTTATCGGCAGACAAGCGCGGCTCTGCCTTGCCGCTGTTGTGCATAACCTTGATTGTGTCAACATTTTCCGCAGCCGGATTACGGCTTGACACTTCCGCCGGCTGACAACCTGAGTGGCATGAGCCGCAGCCTTGCCCTGCTCCGCCGCTGCTCTGTGCCGACGCCGTAAGCAGTCCGGCTGAAAGTCCTGCGAGCACCACTGCCCTGCCTGCGGCACGGCGCATGTCGAGCTGACGCCAGAGAGCAGCCGCCTCGGCCTCGCATCGCGGACAAGTGCCGCTGCAGTCGCCTTCATAACGGCATTCAGCTGCAACATATTCTATACCGTTCGCCTCGGCTATACGGCGGCGTATGTCTTTCAGTATTCCGCAAATTTCCTTTCCCCGTGTCATGGTATTTCATAATTAAATTTGTCAAAATGTTCAAAGCCCATATCCCTTAACCTGGCTTCTGAACTTGCGCGGTCGGCATCGGTGTTATATCCGGGTATGAGCGGAAGCCGTATCACGCACCGCCCTGTCCTGCCGCCACCGGCTATAAGCGAGAGATTATCTATTACCTGCGCATTGTCGTGCCCCGTGTAGCGGCGGTAGATGTCGGCATCAAGGTCTTTCACGTCGATAAACCAAGCGTCTACAACATCGGCTATGGCCTCAACATTGGCGGCTGCCACATTGAGCGAAGTCTCAACATTGATTTTCCACTGCGGTCCGCAAAGTTCTCTGAACCTTACGATAAAATCAGGATACAGCAGCGGTTCGCCGCCGCCGAAAGTTATTCCGCCGCCTGTGGCGAGGAAATAAAGCTCGTCTGCCCTGACTTCTTCATGCAGCGTTTCGGGCGAATGCCACAAACACGGACTATCGTCTGCGCGGCACTGCGGATTAAGACAATAGCGACAACCGAGCCAGCAGCCATGAAAGGCGGCAAGCGTGGTAACACCGTTGCCGTCGGTCGCCATTCTGTGGCGCGACACACCGATAAACGGAACAAACTGCTCTTCGCTCATAACTTCACTTCTTTGTCTTAGTCAAGCGCCAGCACACACTTCTTGCCATAAATTCATCCTGCCGTATATGCGCCCTAACGTATGACACACACCAAGGATGACCATTATGCAAATATAATGATTTTGAAACAAACACGGCCACAAATCTATCATAAATAATATTTACGCCTGCGCATCAGCATACGGCTGCAAGCAACAAGAAGCTGCACCCAAGGCAAAGGAGCTAAAGGCACGGCAAAAGGAAAACTATTTACATTATCCGTGTACAGAGTTTTCTGTGAAATAGAAAATTGCAGTATAATTTATGTTAAGAAAGAATGAATAGACCGCAGAATAATTAACTTTGGTTTACATTTACCACATCTCAATCATCTAAAATCATCGTTTTCGTGGCACAAAACAGCACTTTTCCGCCTTAAAACCCACCACTTTCAAGAGACAAACCTATGGTTAACCGACCGTAAGTGGCCGAGTTATGTTTTTTAACATTTGCACATTCATCCACAAAAGCACGTATTTCACAATATATCAGCAACTTAACAAAAACATTCATTTTTGAGCATTTTTCGTATGAAAAGCAGGAAAAGAGATGAGGACGGCAAGTCTGAGAGCGTCAAAACAAAAAAGTTTTCTGTCGCAACCGTGCCGTCATGATAAAATTTCCGAACATTAATCAATTGGATTAATGAGATGCGGCAGCAAGCAAGACACAATAGCTTTGTTGCTACATACCGAATTGCAGAGAAACAGCAAGGCTAATGTACTGTCGGATATGCTATCCGACAGCATCGAATATCAGGATCTGCGATCCGAAAAACATACCTATAAATTAGCAATAGTAAGCAAGCGGATTGAAAAATCCTTATACTTAATTCCGGCAGATTGCAAATCAGCCGGCACAATAGCTTTGTTGCTAAATACCCAGCACACGGGAGGATATATTTGTTCTTAACAGATAAACACCTGACAAATAAAAAATTTACCAATAAACAATTTGAGCATATTGAAAAAATCGCTATATTTGCAGAAAACAACAAAAACAGACAAATATGATTGCGTTGCAACATGTATGCAATATTTATCAGACATTGTGCTTGATAATGGGTTCAAGAGTAAAGAGTCTTTTGAAGATGATTATAAGGCCAAATACGGTTCAATAAGCAATGGTGTCGAAGCTGAAAATTTAAAAGACTTTGTCTCTTCAAATTATAAAACATCTGATGTCAACTCGTATGACGAATACAAAGAAGCGATTGAAAACGGCAAACCTGTTATTGCAACTGTAAATGGGAGTGAAGAAGGTGTAAGCCATGAAGTAGTTGTTGTGGGCTTCCCTGCCGAAGAAGATGAAGACAAAGACAATGATGTTACAGAAAAAGACGAAACGGAGAGCGATGACGAAAATGACGACGAACGTCCTATAATAGTCTACGACCCTGCAACAGGAGGCTATCAAGAAGTTCCATTTGGAAGCATCCATGACGGCAGTGGAATGGCCATAGAAGGTCTCAAATAAAAACAATAAAAATCAAGATAACAATCAATTATGAAAAAGACTATCATATTATTATTTGCACTGCACACAGCTTTTAGCTGCGCTGCGCAGACATTCAGAATGTCGCAGCTAAAGGGCTGCAAATGGGTCAGTTACGAACTTGACGGGAAAGTAAATACTGTTTGGTTTACGGATTCGGCTTACTTCGATGAAAATTTTTATACATCATTAAACAAAACCGCAACGTCTAAAATGCCATTCTATTTGTCAAACACAATAGAAAAAGTATTTGATGAGTCGAAGGTAGGCACTAACACTTCTGGCAAATACCTTATTGTGCAAAGTGGCAATGCCAAGCATGGCTACAACTTGGTTGTATGTGAAATTATGGGTGTAAGTGGCACTACCCTTTCCATAAAATACAACGTTTATTCAGCAAAAAGAACTATCGGCGGCGTCAAATTCGTGCAAAATTTCACAAAAGTACGAAATCAGTTTGTAAGACCTACAAAGCCCATAACCGACGGGAACCTTAATTTACGTAAAGATGAAAAACATCTCTATCGGTGACATGAAGTAGAAAAGGAAAAGCTTTAATGACCAGTATTTGCCATGTGCGTAGCATCAAACTGCGCACATGGCATACTCTGTAATAAAGAACGAGGCGGATTGCAATAATACATATAAACACGCTACGATTAAAAACTACAGCAATGAAAAAGATTTTTTCAATATTGATTGCAATGTTTATTGTCAACATAGCATCAATGGCACAAGAGCAAGTATTCAGCATCGGAACCAATGGTGACATAGTGACAAAAACCAAATTCATTGAAGAACTTTATTCAGGCAATTACAACAACGTAACGCCTTATGCCTTAAAGTTCAGCGAAAAGATTGATGCAGCATCACACATCGCCATCAATAACGACTTAACAAGCATCAATAATGACTTAACAAACATCAGTAAAAAAGCAGCAAACAGCCCGAACGCAAACAAGACAACAACCGCAATCCCGCTTTATACGGTGAACGGCTTGAGATACAAAGGCTGGGACAATGACCCCGGTGACTTCAACGTAATAGAAATATCGTATGGCAAAGACACGCTTTTTACCCTGAAATATGATGACGGTTGGGACAACATGTCAACCGACTACGGCTCATATACATCAAAGTTTTGCGGTATTGAGAAACTTGGAAACAATACTTTCGCCGCAATATTCAAAGGTGTTGACATTATGAGCCAACCGCCTTACCTGACAATTGTAGTGATGAAGGGCGGAAAGGCAAGTTTGGTGTTCAACAAGCCGATGATTATCAACTCGATAAAGACAAACTCCGACGGAACAAAAACGTTCGACTTACAGGAGAATACGGTCGAATGGATTGACGAAAACACGCCTGCAAACAGCCCCATTACGCATACAATGACGATAAAAGACGGCAACATTTACTTCAAGTAAAGGCTGCAACAGGCCATAGATACAAGCAAACGACAAGGCGGAGAAGGCTCAACAGCATTCCCATCCGCCTTGTTTCACCTGTTTTTATTTATCAATATAAACACACTACGATAAAAAAACACACCATGAAAAAGGTTTTTACAATCATGATGACGCTTTCGCGGCCATCGCAAGCGCGCAAGGCGTTGACACGGAGACGCTTAAAAGCGAGCCGTGGAGGGCTACCGATGTGGAATATATCAACAAGAACGGCGGCTTTCTGCATACAACCTCGTTGCCTGGAAGCCACAAGAGTAATGTTCTGCCGGATATGCTATCCGGCTGTATCGAATATAAGGATCTGCGATCCGAAAAACATACCTATTAATCAGCAATAGGAAGCAAGCGGATTGAAAATCCTTATACTCAATTCCGGCAGATTACAAATCAGCCGGCACATTAGTCTTGTTGGTACAGAATTGTAAAGAAACAGCAAAACTAATGTTCTGTCGGATTTGCAATCCGACAGCAAAAAATATAAGGATCTGCGATCCGAAAAACACACCTATAAATCAGAAATAGGAAGCAAGCGGATTAAAAAAATCCTTATACTCAATTCCGGCAGATTGCAAATCAGCCGGCACATTAGTCTTGTTGCTACATATCCGTCGGCACGGGACACGGGTTATACTTCAGTTATTTTCCGTTTCGGGCGGAATTTTTCCCGCCCGACGGTTTACTATTTTTTCAAGGTAGGCAATTCTCCAGTGAGTTCGTAACGCCACTCTGAACCTGCATTCTGCAGGGCGGCGTTCATCTGTGTAACGGCATTCTGCCAGTCGCCGTCCGTCACTTTGGTGGTTTCGATGGTGGTGCTGCCTCCCTCATTGTAGCCGATGCCTGTGTCGGGATTGCTTCCCCAGTAGCAGGCGGTGATGACAGGGTCATTGAAAAATTTATAGTTCCGTCCCGTTACGCCGCCTGTGGTTCCGGCCGGGCCGCTGACAGTCCCATTGGCATGATAGCAGGCGGTCAGGGTACCCTCATCATTGGTTCCCGTTACGCCGCCTACATAGATGGTGCCGCTTCCGCTACCGGTCACGCTGCCCCAGGCATAGCAGGCTTTGAGGGTGCAGGATGTGTTACTTCCCACCACGCCGCCGACAAAGTTGCCGCCTGAGTTGATACTTTCAAGGGTCACATCGCCCGTGGCATAGCAGGCGGTCAGGGTGGCACCACTATCCGTCAGACCTGCCACGCCGCCGGCTACACCCCCGGCATTCACTGTGGCCGAGGAGCTGCACCCGGTAAGGAAACCGCCCGATTGGTAGCCTACTACACCGCCAGCAATGCCGCTGCCGCTGACGCTGCCCGACACCGAGCAGTTTTCAATCTTGCCGCCATAGCTGCGTCCCGCCACGCCGCCGACGCTGCTCAAATCGCTATTGCTTTCTATCTTCACGTCCTCCAGCGTCACGTCCTTCACCTTGCCGCCGGAGCCGATGTGGCCGAACAGACCCACATATTGGTCACTTCCCGTAACGGTCAGCCCCGTAATGGTATGGCCGCCGCCGTTGAAGGTGCCGGTGTATTGGTGGTTATAGTCTATGCCTATCGGCGTCCAGTCCATATCTGTGAGATTGATGTTTTCAGTCAAAGTAATGTTGATACCGAGATTACCGTTGTTGGCTATGTCTGCCACAGCCTTCAATCCCTCGGCGGAGGTCACGGTGTAGTTGCCCTGTCCGTCGTCGGTATATCCCTTGTCCTTATCCAGCGTGATGTTGTAGAACTTGCCTGCCACGGGGGTGATGCCGGAGGAGAGTTCGCGTTCCTCGGTGCCGTTTGCCCTCAGTTTCTTGATTTCGTAGCCGGGCACCACGTTCGCCTCCCAGCAGGTGATGGTTGCGCCGTTCTCGGTGTATTCGCACTTCTTCATATCTATCCAGCCCTCTTGCGAGCCTTGTCCGGCCTTGCCTTTTTCATAAGTACACTGTGTATAGGTATAGAGCTGGAGGCTCTGCACTTCGCCGAGTGCATCGTCCGAAGGCGTGACGCGCACCTTCGCCAGAGCGTGGGTGAAATTCAGCGTGACCTGAGTCTGGTAGTTGCCGCTGCCTGTGCCGTACAGCAGGTAGGCAAGACTTTGGCTTTGGTCGCTGAGGTCGAGGATGCCGCCCGTGGCGGGGTACCAGGCGGTGACGGTATGTTCGCCGGTGTCGCTCCAGTACAGGAGTGTTTCGGCTTTGACGGTGTTGTTGTCCTGCACGATGTAGATGCCCTCCTCGCCGTTTATCTGCACGGCAAACCGGTCGCCCGCGCTGAACACGCTGCCCGTGCCGTCCGCAATCTCGCTGACGCGCGTCTGCGGTGTGCCCCAGGGCTGCGCCTCGCCGCCCTCCACGCCGAGGGTGATGCGGGCTATCTCAAGGGGGTATTGTCCTTCGGGCAGACGGTTGCCGTCCGCCAGTTCGTCCTTCGTGCAGGCAGCCATGGCAAGTAGCAGTGCGGCTGCGGCAAGAAGGACATGGATGGAATGTCTTTTCTTCATATCGGGTTGTTTTTTATTTGTTTTCGTTTTGTGCTGCCGCCGCCTGCGAAGGCGGCCGTCGCACCATCGTGTCTATGGGCAGCTCCGGCTTGACGCATGCGCCGGGGCAGCGGTATGTGGAACTTACAGCGTGGCACTTGCATCGTTCGAATCGCCTGCTTTCCACGGGGTAATCTCCGGACTTTCCACCGTGATGCCCTGGTTGTTGAGCGTTACGATGTAGGTGTAGGCATAGCCTGCTGTGTAGAAATTGGCTGTGGGTGTAGCAGGCAGTTTCAGTTGGGCGTTGTAGCTCTGTCCGTTGTAAGACACTTTAAGGTTAAGAGAGGAGGTCACTTCCTGCGGGAGAATGATGACTTGCGAAGTGGTGGCACCGCCCAGCTGCATGGTAATCGGCGATTCGGAGGCTGCGGTTACGGCAGTCGTGCCGGTAGCCGTGTCGAATGTGCCTTCATGCTTCAGCCCCTCCAACGTGTAGCCGGCAGGTTCCGTTTCGTTGAAACTGAGACCATCGCCTGCCTTGAAGGTGAACTTGATGAGACTCATGCAGTGGTGGAACGCATGGTCGCCGGTGAAGCTCACCGTCGGGTTGTGGGTGTCGCCTGTGGCTCCCGAGGCAAAGAGGAAGTCGATGTCCGCGCCCTGCTTGTCGGCTGCGGTGCTGACGGTCACCGTTCCGCCGTCAGACTGATACGGATAGTAGGCATGGAAGGTATGCGTTTCGGTGTCATTGAAATAGATGGTCGTACCGTCGGTCACGAACTTACCGTTCTCTCTCTTGTAGGGCACGTTGGTGAAGCCTGCGCCGGTGACGCCGATGCGGTCGCCGTCGGTCCAGTCGGTTCCTTCCGAATTGACGCGGGTAGCGGGCGTAATGTCGGCGATAAACTTGGCGGCTACCGGGCCGTCATTCAGGTTCTCATTGTCGTTGTTGCAGGCGGCAAGTGTCAATGCCAGCGCTGCGAAAGCAAAAAATCTTGTCTTCATCTTATTCATTCTTAATTATTAATTATTCATTCTTCATTGTCTTACATTTCCGCACTGGCATCGCCACCTTCTACCGTTTCCCATCCGGTAATTTCGAATCCCGAAAATTCGGTTTCTTCGGGAGTCTCAACCAGCGTTCCGCCGAGGGTCAGCGATGCGCTCTTTCCGGTGTTGAACTCCTTTAGAGCTTCCGTAAGGTCGCTTTTCAGCGTGGTGGGGGTCGGGTTGCCGTCAGCATAGCGGATTTCGCCCGTCAGCAGCTGTTCCGTGCCGGTCACACCCAGCAGCCGCACCGTGGCTTTCCACTTGCCGGCATCGTCACCTTCGGTTATCTTGGTGAAGGGCAGCACGACGTTCGAAGCGGCTCCGTAGGTATCGGTTGCGAAGTCGAGTGTTCCGGCTGCACCCGTCAGATGGGCAACAATCTCCGTGATGCGTCCGGCGGCATCACCCGTCGGCTCGACGACAAGCGTCAGCTCGCGCACCTGCTGCTTCATCGCGGCGGTCAGCGGATAGTCAGTGTCCTTCTCTATCAGCACCTGCTGCACGCTGGTGAACAGCCAGCCCGGGGCATTGCTGATGAAGGCTCCTGAGCCGGCGTCGTTGCCCGTGGCTGCTGCAACGGTGGCTGTAGTGCCGTTCACGGTGATTCCTTCAGCCGGGTTCCACACCGCAAGGATGTAGCTGCCCGGAGCAAACAGATGGTCGGGGGCATGGGTGGCGGAAGTCTCCGTCCCGGTATAGTCGCCCATAGCGACCGTCCATGTGGCAGGTATGTCGATACCCTCGCCGCGGGCCGACCAGTCGGCTGTAACCGAAATCATTCCGTGGTCGGGGTGCGGCGTGTCATAAAGCGTGTCCTTCACACAGGAAGAGAGCAACAATGCCGTCAGTATGATTGTATATATCTTTTTCATAAGAAATATTTAATTTTTAATTCATAATTCTTAATTCTCAATCCTCAATTCTTAATTTATTATTATCTCATCTTCCATACCAATGTCACACCGGCATTGATGGGTCCCCACCAGTCTTTTGTCTCGTTGCCGCGGCGCACGCGCACACCGTCGATGACTTCATATTTCTCAAAGTCGGCGTTAAAATAGCCCAGACCGATGCCGAAGTCGAGAGCCAGAGCCTTGCCGAGCCGCAGCTGGTAGCCGGCGGTGAGTCCGCCGCCAATCAGGTCGCCCTGACGGCCCGTTTCGGAGAGCTTATAGTTGAACTCGCCCGTCTTGAACATAGCGCCCAGATACCATGCCTTGCTGCTGCCTATATAATAGCGCACCTCGGGCATAACCTCCCACAGAGCGTAGCGGCGGTCTTTGTCGTTCCAGCTCCATGATGTCCATGAGCCGTTGACCAGTAAGCCCCACGACGGGCTGATGCGCCACTCGATGCCGAGGTCGGGCGTAAGCGTGGCCCAGCGCAGCAGGTTGAAGCGGAAGGCGAAGCCCCCTCCAACCTCCCCCCGATGGGGGAGGCTCAAGCCTTCTGATTCCGCAGGGGAGTTGTCAGAGGCTTTGCTATCCATATTGTTTGAAGCCTTGCTATCCATATTGCCAAAGACTGTGCCATTCATATTATCTGAAGCTTTGCCATCCTTAGCCTCCCCCCGATGGGGGAGGTTGGTGGGGGCCTTCACTCTCACCACCACATAGTCGCCGTCAGTGGGATGGTTGGCTGTGACGAAGCAGTCTTCAGTAAGGTTTCTCCTTATTATAAGTTCTGACTTCACACGGTTTGAACGTATGGCAGCTGTGGCGAGGTTTTCTTTTTCGCTGCCCATGGAGCTACAGTATCCGTCGACATAGACAGGCACTGTGCCGTCGGTTATTCCAGGCATGAGCCGGTCGATGCAGTCGAGCAGGCGCGCCAGTTCGTTTTCGTTGTCATACATAGGCACATAGAACATATCCTTCTGAGGCAAGAAGCGGAACGTGTAAACCGTGTCGGCCCCGGAGTTGCCCTGTGCTGCAACAGGCGAAAACGCTGCCGTAATGAATAGAAAAAGTGTCAATAATAATGTTTTTTTGCTCATACTTTATATATTTCTGGATTATACGCATTAGATTTTCGGTGTATAAAGTAAGTAAAAATATTCATGTTTCAATAATTTTTTTTAATAAAAAATGTTTTAATTGTCAAAATCGCATATTTTTGTCGTTTTAGCAGTTTTATTTTTGACGTTTCAGCACTTTTTGCTATTGTGTTCCTTGGGGGGATAAAAGGGGGGATAATTGAAAATTGAGAAGTGAGAATTGAGGATTGAGAAGTGAAAATTGGGAAGTGAAGTTCGGTGCAAGCCAATTATGAAATGCTTTGTGGTGATACAAAATTTTGTATGGAATTGTTGTAGAGAAACAGCAAGGATAATGTTATGGCACAATAGCTTTGTTGCTACATATCCGTCGGCACAATAAATATAAGAATTGTAGAGAAGCAACAAGGCTATTGTTCTGGCGGATATGCTATCCGACAGCATAAAGTATCAGGATCTGCGATCCGAGACCCGAGACTCATACCTATTAATCAAAAAATAGGAAGCAATCGGATTGAAAAAATCCTTATATTCAGTTCCGGCAGATTACAAATCAGCCGGCACATTAGTCTTGTTGCTACAGAATTGTAAAGAAACAGCAAGGCTATTGTTCTGCCGGATATGCTATCCGGCTGTATCGAATATAAGGATCTGCGATCCGAA
>OGLY01000241.1_pt1 | contig 30367 bp, 19 predicted proteins | sample 1573091 | NCBI WGS metagenome assembly OGLY01 (sample SAMEA2581916, study PRJEB24529) | metagenome | biome: Human gut stool | place: China | collected 2011
GATTCATAAATCTACCCTTAATCGTGTATTGAATGATAGTTGCGGATTTTAGGTACAAAAGACAGAATATGAAACAAAATATAAGAAAATATTTATATTAGCTCAGGAGAGGCTAAAACAGACATTGCTTTCGGCAACATTGCCAGTAAACGAAAATATTAAAAATAATAATGTGACAAATGATTTCTATAGTAACTCATTGCTTTGTAACTCTACATGTGATAAAATTGGTATTGAAGATCCTTGTCCTTGTGGAAGTGGTATGCCTTATTGGAAATGTCATGGACGTTTAAATTCTTTGTAGCTTACTTGTCCATAATGATATTTCTGTACCAATATTTGATAAAATATAAATTTCTTTAGTTGAATACATGTTACACAGTCTGTGTTGAAATGTCGTTGATAAATAAAGACTAAAACTTTCTTGTTGACCATTATCCATTGTCGTTACGCAATATGCGGTGCGCACGACATTCTTATTGTTTTCAACAAAAAAGTTTTAGTCTTGTTGTTTTGTTCGATATGCCTTTCGGTTGTAGCTTCTTACAGCTTGCTCATAAACTTCTCGCGGTCAACGATGAAGCGCAGGTGAGTGCCTTCGCCTATCACGACGTCGCCCTGCATGGCTTTGACGGTGAAATACAGTTTGCGGCCGTCTACCTTTGTCAGCGTGGCTTCAGCCTTGACCTCAACTCCTAATGGCGTAGGCTTCAGGTGTGATGACTCTATGTGTCCGCCTACGGTGGTGCTTCCTTCGGGCAGTTCGGGGGCAACGGCCAACATTGCGGCGTTCTCCATCAGCGCCATCATGGCCGGCGTAGCCAACACGGGCATGTCGCCCGAACCTATGGCCTTGGCGGTGAGAGCTTCGGTCACCGTCAGGCTGCTTGTGTGTGTAAGTCCTGTTTCCAGCATAATATTTATAGATGTTTTTATTTTCAATGTTCAAAAATACATAATCTTTACTTTACGTGCAAGCTATTAAGTGCCGATTTTTTGTTTTGCAATATAAAATAAACTAACTTTGCATCGTGAACATAAAAAAGATAATAACATTATGGCATTAATAAAATCAATAAAAGGTCTGACACCCAAATGGGGCAAGGACTGCTATTTCAGCGAGAACGCCACTGTTGTTGGCGAGGTTAACATGGGCGACGAATGCTCAATATGGTTTAACGCCGTTGTGCGCGGCGACGTGGCTCCCGTAACCATAGGCAACCGTGTAAACGTGCAGGACGGTGCCTGCGTGCATGTTACCAACACCACCGGTCCGGTTGTCATTGAAGACGACGTGAGCATAGGCCACAACGCCACCGTGCATGCCTGCACGATACGCCGCGGAGCGCTGATAGGCATGGGCGCAACGGTGCTCGACAATGCCGAAGTGGGCGAGGGCGCAATAGTTGCAGCCGGTGCACTGGTGCTGCAGGGCACAAAGATTGGTCAGCACGAGATATGGGGCGGAGTGCCTGCCAAGTTTATCAAGAAGACACGTCCCGACCAGGCAGAGAGCTTTGCCAAGCATTATGTAGAATACTCTAAGTGGTATCTTGAGGAAGAATAATTAAGCTGTGGTCGACGGCAGACAGCCGTGTGCCGGACGATACTTTTTCGACATAGAGTCAGCGCGGCATGCCGGTAAGGTCATTATTGCTATAACGCACAAAAAAAGTGACGCCCCGCAGGAATCATTCCTGCGGGGCGTCGTTGTCTTATAGGGGTCTTTAAATCTAGGAATTAATAGTCTGTGTTCTGAGGATCAAAGTTTGTCCATCCGTCGAGCCATGTGTCGCCTGCTGCGAAAGCTCCGATGTAAGAAACCTGGTCGAAACCGCTCAGCAGCGAGTTTGTGAATGCTGCAGCGCTGAGCAGCGGGCTGCCTGATGTCGGGATATATCCTGTTGTGTCGAACCAGCCTGTAGCAGCCTCATAGAACTTGTTGCCGCTCTGAGCCTTGAAGAATGTGCTTGAGAATGAAGGCTGAGATTCGTCAACCTGTTTTGTCTCGTAGTTGTAGAGACCGTCTACATAAATCTTGTTGAAGTCAGTACCAACGGCGTTGACATTAGCCAGCCAGATGTTCTCGAGCTTCAGGTTGCCTGCTGTTGCTGCGCCCTGTGTGTCGCCCTTCTCGTTGTCGATGATGATACCGATAGGCCAGCCTATTGCAACAGAGTTGAAGCAGTTGAGGTGAGTGTCGCGGCGTATGTGCATTGCAGCCTGGAACTTGCCGAGGCTTGAGCCGTTGTTGGGATAGTAGTTTCCGCCGTTGATGTAAGAAGCGTCGTTTACGAACGAAGCGTCTGTTGCCATCGGACCTACGAGTGTCATGTTAGAGAATACGGCAGATGTGTGAGGCTCGCTGTTAGAACCGTCGGCGTTGTTGTCGCTCTCGAAGCTGTTGCTCTGTGATACGTCGGCAATCTTAGAGTCGCGTACAGACAGACCGAACTGAACTTTTCCGCTGAATCCGTTGTCTGTGTCGAAGTCGTCGTCCCAGCCTTTGTATGCTACAAGATATTTGCAGTTTACTGTTCCGCCGAACCATTCATAAGAGTCGTCGTTGGTATATGACACCTGTACGTGGTCGATCTTTGTGCCGCTTCCTACAGAACCGAGTGTAAGACCATTGATTTCCTGGTCAGTCTGGAAAGGATAGCCAGCAAACTCGATGCGCACGTAGCTCAGCACGCCAGAGTTGTCGGCGTCGTCGTTACCTCCGTGCTTGGTGCGCGGACCACCTTCAATCTGCATTTCGCTCTTGTTGTTCTTAGCCTTACCGCAGAGGATGATGCCACCCCAGTCGCCCGGACGGCGGTTGCCTTTAGCCTCTTCTGATGTAAACACGATAGGCTCTGTTGCTGTTCCCTGTGCGATGAGCTTACCGCCGCGTTCAGCTATGAGCGAAGCCTTTGTCTGCTTGTCGCCCTTGATTACGGTTCCGGGCTCTATTGTAAGCTCGGCTCCGTCGGCTATGTAAACCCATCCTTTCAGGATATATGTGCCTTTCTTGATAGTCTGCTTTCCTGTGAAAACAAACTCCTGGTCACCGTTTCCGATCTGTGTACCGTTGTCGTTTACGTTGGCGTCGCCGTCTGCCGTGAACAGCAGGTGGTCGCAGGCCTTGATACCGCCGTTGGTGGTCCAGTTGACATCGCTCTGTGAAGTGCCTGAATTGTCGTCGTCGCTGCAAGAGCTCATTGTGAGCGCCATTGCCATGATGCCTAAGCATCCGTAAAGTTTAAACTTGTCCATTTTCATCTTTTTGTTAAACATCTTATAGTGAATAATTTTTTTTATTTTTTCTTTTATGGGAGTAATGGTACTGATTGGAGTGATTGGGGCAGATGTTCCGCTTTATCCCTTTATCAGAACTTATACACGGCGCTTACTCCTATGTTGCGGCCGGGCTTGTATACTCTTGTTATCTGCTCTACCTCGCGGCTTGTTCCGTTTGAGTAGTGAACGTCGGCAAACTGCTTGTAGTAGACTTTCTGTGCCAGCAGGTCGCGTATGCTTAGCTTCACTTCCCAGTGCTTGCCGAATTTCTTCGATGCCGAGAGGTCTATCACGTCGCGGGGCATCTCGTAGCTGTCGGGTACTCTCAGGGTCTCGTTGCCGCTTGTTGTTCCTTCGCTGCGTCCTACTCCGATTATTCGTTTGCCTATGCGGTTGTAGAGCAGTGCTATGTCAAGCTGCATCTTGTCGTTCTTGTAGAATATTCCGGTGTTCACGAGGTAAGGCGACTGGCCCTGCATGGGGCGGTTCTCCTCCTTTGAGCCTTCTTCAAACTTCACGCGGCTCTTAATCAGCGCACCGTTGAACGACCAGCTGAAGCCGGGCAGGCCTATGAACGAGAGGTCCTTGCGTATGTCGAGCTCTATACCGTAGTTGTTGGCGCGTTTAGCGTTCATGTAAGAATACACAAGACTTGTTCCGCCCGTAACGGTGTAGGTCCACTCGATAGGTGAGTCGAAGTATTTGTAGAATGCCGCTATTGAGATAAGCTCGCCCTTAGAGGGATAGAACTCGTAGCGGAAGTCGACGTTCTGTATGTAGCATGGCTTCAGGTCGGTGTTACCCTGCACGTCTGATGCCAGGTCGAAGTCGTAGAACACTGAGGGCGACACCTCGCGGAACTCAGGACGGTTGACCGTCTTGCCGTATGACAGGCGCAGCTGGTGCTTGTCGTTAATCTTGTAGGTGGTGTTCACCGAGGGGAACAGGTCGCTGTATTCATAGTTGTGGCTGAAGGGGCTCTCGGCGTTGTCGCGTGTGTTTGTTATCAGCTCCATGTGGTCATATTCGTAGCGCAGTCCGGCGTAGATGTTCAGCTTGCCGAGCGGAATGTTGGCTGCGAAATATCCGGCTCCGAGATAGTTGTTGCCCTTATAGTTGTTGCGCATGTGCTGTTCCTCGAGCAGATACAGGCGGTCGGCACCGAAGTAGCTCTCGTCGCTGAGCATCTCCGACAGGTCGTTCTGGCGGAATCCGTCGGGCAGCGTGTTGCTGGCAGCGTTCCAGTTGTAGATAAAGTCGCGGGTGGTGTACTTACGTGTGCGGTATTCGCCGTAGGCTCCAAACTTGAGCGACGGTGTGAATGAGCCGAACTTGAATTCGTGCTTGTCGTTAACCGCTGCCGAAACGATGTGCTCGTCGAGCTTTGTCCATTCGCGCGATATGTCGTTGGGGCTTGTCAGCTGCATCACTCCCGGCTCCAGTGCGTCGTTGATGAGATAGCGGCGGCGGTCGGGCACGTTGCGGTTGGCGTAAGAGTAGCTTGCGCTCCAGTCGAGCTCATCCAGCGCAAAGGTGTGCTTTCCGGTTATCTGTCCGTTGTATGTGGTGCGGCTGCGGTAGTAATATTCAGCCGAGTTTTCGTTGTCCGACTGTGCGCTCAGTCCCTCGCGCCATGTGTAGCGGTCGTTGCCAATCTGGTTGAAGATGTTCTTCAGCTGATACTTGCTGTTGCCGTCGGCAGAAAGAAGAGTGAAGTTGAGCATCGCTCCCAGTCGCACGTTGTGGTTATACTGGTCGTCTACAGAGTAGCGCAGATAGTTCGACTGGTCTTTGTCGGCATCATACACGCCGTAGAGGTTGTTCTGCATGTCTTCATACTTGCGGTATTCGTTGCTGTAGTTGAAGGCAGCAATCATTCCGAGCTGGCGGTCGCCCAGTTTCCAGCGGCGTCCCAGCGAGCCCGACAGCTTCAGGTCGCCCAGCGGACTCATCGTCCTTACGCGCCAGTCGTTGTTAAGACCGTTGTTCAGCAGGTCGACACCGTTGCCGGCAATGCTGTTCATCGTGGCGTTTATGCCGCCGTTGAGTCCGCGCATGCCGCTGTCGAAACCGAGGAAGTCGGTGCCCGAACCCTTGGCATACTTGAAGTCGGAGAATGAAGAAATGTCGTTCCAGTTGCCGCCGACAGACAGTTCGGCTGTGTTTTCCGCCGGAATGTCCTTTGTCGTTATGGTGATGAATCCGCCGGTGTAGTCAGCCGGATATTCGGGCGACGGCGTCTTCACAATCTGCATGTTGTCTATCTGTGAACTTGGAATAAGGTCGAACGAGAAAGCCCTTGAGTCGGCTTCCGAGCTAGGCACGGCTCCGCCGTTGATCCAAACGTTGTTGTAGCGCTGCGATAGTCCGCGCACCATGACAAACTTGTCGTCGATGAGGCTCACGCCCGGCACTCGGCGTATCACCTCTCCTGCGTTAGTGTCCTGTGTCTTTGTTATTTCCTGTGCCGATACGTTGCTCACTATGACGGGACTGCTCTTGGTCATCTGTATTACCGCGATCTCCGTATTCTTCCTAGCCACGCCGGTAACCGTAACCTCCTTCAGCGTCTGTTCGTCGGGTGTGAGCTTTATCTCTAACACCTGTGGCTGAGCTTCAGCCCGAACCCCGTCAATTTTTTTAGTCTTGTAAGAGATGTATTTTATGGTTAAAGTATAATTTGCGTTTTCGTCGAGTCCGCTGAACGTGAACAGTCCGTCGATGTCTGTTGCAGCCGCTTTGGCCGTTCCTTCAATCTGTACGGTTGCTCCGATGAGCGCCTCGCCTGTCGTACTGTCTGTAACTTTTCCCTTAATGTCTGCCGCGTATGCTCTGAATGCTGTCAGGATGAATATCAGCGCCACGGCTAATCTTAACCTTTTAATCATACTTTGAAATACTTTCTATCGTTTACGGCTGCAAAGTTATATGCGGCATGTTGCAATAAGGTTAACGCCATGTTATGAAAGACTGACAAACGTGTTGCAATGGCGTAACATTATTTTCATTTTGTGACAGTTTTTCCACGGGCATAAATCATTGACGCAGGAATGAAATAAAAACGCCCTGCCGCCGTTCTTATAGTATATATGATAACACTACTGCTGGCGGTCGCCCTGACGGCCGCGCCATACGACAGCACCTCGGTTGCCGCAGACGACACCATAGCGGCTAAAGACAGACTTAAGGCCGAGGCTTACCGGGCTAAGCGCGAGATAGACAAGATACTCGACATGCGCGACAGCCGGGCGCGGAGCCGTGTAGACACAAGCTATATTGAGCGCACGCCGCAGCGGCTGCGCTTCAGGCTCACGCTCAACGCCTCGGGCTCTGACATACGCACGCGGGGCGTCAACGCCGACGGCAACTTCAATACAGAGATGAAGGCGCAGAACAAATACACCGTAAGTCTCAGCGCCGCTTACCGCGGACTGTCGCTCAGCGTGGCCATGAACCCGGCACATCTTGCAGGCGAGAAGAAAGACTATGAGCTGAACATGAACGCCTACGGCAACAAGTTGGGCGCCGACGTGATATTCCATTCGGCAAAGACTTTCGAGGGCAGTGTCCGCACTCAGCGCGGCGACATCAGCATACCGGCCGGACTGATAAGCCAGAACATGCTGACGCTCAACGCCTATTATGCCTTCAACGGCCGCCGCTTCTCTTATCCTGCCGTGTTCAGCCAGTCGTGGATGCAGAAGCGCAGCTGCGGAAGCCTCATGCTCGGCGCCTCGTTCATGGGCGGAGTGCTCAAGGCGCGCCACGACGACGTTATAGGCAACCCTGAGTCGAGGCTAAGCATACTCTGCGTCGGCTTAGGCGCGGGCTACGGCTACAACCTTGTGCTGCGTCACGGCTGGCTCATACATCTGTCGGCGTTGCCCGAACTTGTGGTCTATAGCCGAAGCAGGCTGACAACAGGCGGCAGCCGCACCAGGATGCCCTACAGGTTTCCCAACATAATAGCCGTGGGGCGCATTGCCGTGATCAGGCATTTCGGCCGCTATTTCGCCGGGTTTACCTCTGTTGTAAACACCTCGCAGCTTGGCGACCGCGACGAGCTGCTGCTGAACATCACCAAGTGGCGCGCACGCATCTTTATAGGTATAAAGATCTGAGGCGTGCCGGCAGGATGTGCATAACTCTACACAGACGCTTTCGGCTTTTGGTATGCGTCGGCCGATGAATCTCGTATATTTTTTTGAACAGAAACTCGTCACTCGTCACATTTGTGTGCAAGACATTGATAGTCAGTCTTTTGTAGTGTGACGAGTTGAAAAGTCAACTCGTCACATAAGCGTCGCAAACCTGATGTGTGATGAGTTGACACGGTAACTCGTCACACTGCAATGCGTTGATTATCAGAAGGTTAAACCGCTATGTGACGAGTGATGAGTTTTTAGAAAAAATATTTTTTCGTACAGATTTGTTATATTTACTGATTTAGGTTGACCGGCTCTCCGCCTGCTCCTGACAGAGGTCGACTCAGCCCATGCAGGCAAAAGCTATCCTTTTGTGTCGTAAAAGACCACATTTTGTAGTCTGAAGGCATACCTTTCGCAAGGCAAAAGACCGCGTTTTGCCAGGCAAGGTTTTCGTCAGATTTTTCTTGACATAGCCCGTCATGCCTGTGAAAAATCTGACGAAAATCCGCTCAATATAAAGCAAAAATACAGACCAAATCCTTATGCCCGATTTGGGATAAAAACACCGGAGGGACATGCGTCATGGCGCATGCCCCTCCGTCAAACTGAATCATAAAAAACATGTATTAAGCCGTATGCGGCCGATGCCGCATTGGGGGTTAATCTTCACTCCAGATGCTCTTGTGCTCAGGCATAAGCATCGGACCGTCGCTGACTTCATCGTTCCATCCCAGGTCGGTATCTGATACCGGGGGAATATTAGATGCCTGCATCAGGTTGCCTTCAAACTTTACTTCTACTATTTTACATTCCGGTTTTATATACTTTTCCATAATATGTTTCTCCTTTATCTGTCTTATTTAATGTTGTTGTTTATTTCACTGCTACTTTCTTACCGCCTACGATGTATATGCCTTTGGGCAGCTTGTCGAGGCTCTTGCCTGCGTAGACGCCGGTTACGGTGTAAATCTTCTGGCTGTCGTCGTTGCCGTTCATAACGCCGTCTATGTCAGTTGTGCCGCCGTCGCCGTCGAGCGAGAAGCCTTCAGGAGCCTGCGATGCGTCTGTTATGTCGATGGCAAGGAATGCGCGGTTGGCTGTGTATTCGAATGCAGCGCCGTCGGCTGCGCCCCAGTAGAATCCGCATTTGCCGTCGTTGCCAAGTGCAAGCTTGTAGTATTTAACGTTGGTTCCCTCAACAAATGTCATTCCGTCTGCGTCAACGTTGTCTGCGCCATAGAGCATGTTGCCTGCAGGGGCAGTTTCTTCAGATGTAGTGTAGTTTACGGTGTAGTCGCCTTTCTCGCCTTTAAGCACGATAGGAGTCTTTGCAGGAACAACAGTGCCCGGCTGATAGTTGTAGCTTATGGTGAGCTGGTTTGTCTCCTTGTTGGCTTTGGTTACAATTCCGCCCTGCACATTCTCCGGCATTACAAATGCCTTGTCGGTGTAGTATGTGGCGAAACCGGCATCGGTGATTGAGAATGAACCGGTGGTAGGCTCTGACACTTTTTCCCATACAAAGGTTATGTCTTTGATGTATAATGCTCCGTCGTTGCTTCTTATTCCAACATAAGGATAGTTGCCTTCGATGGTCAGTGTTGTTTCACCTTTTGCTAAGCTGCCGATAAGTTCACCTTGGTTTGTATTACCACTTGTTTCATAAAGTTCTGCTGCGCTTGTATATGGATTTGTATTTCCGTAGACATCAATTTGTCTGGCGTTTGCAGTTGAATTATCCCATGTTATAATTATCTGAGATATTCTTCCACCTGATGTTGTAGCAACAATTCCAGAATTACTTTTATCTGATCTTAATTGTATAGAGCCATTTTTCTTGGCAGAATTACCTGCATAAACAGCACCTGAAGTCTTTGTTACGCCAGAGAAATCAGTATAGTGTGTATCTGGTGCTGTTAAATCTTCAGCTGTGATAACGTCGCTATAAACCTGTTGGTTCGGGTCAACAATATTCACCGTGCATGTTGCAGTTGCGCCTGTATATTTGTCGCTTTCTGCCAGTGTTGCAGTAACGGTTACGCTTCCGGCTGTAGTGCCTGCCGAGAATTCGCCTGATTTTTCATCTATATACCAGTCGCCGTCTGTAGTAGAATAAGTTATCTGTGCACCCGGATTGTTTGATACGGCTTTCAGAGTAGTGATATCTTCAAAGTTTACGGTATATATAGACTGTTCAAATTCGAGTGTTGCGGCTGTCTTGTTTACCGTAAGCTCATACGAAGCAGTAGCATTTTCACTCTTAAGTTCTGCTGTAATTGTAGTTGTTCCACAACTTTTTATAGTTATTTCTCCTGTTGTGTTATTTATTTCTGCAACATTCTGTTCTGAGCTTGAATATGTAACGTTCTTGTCTGTAAAATTATTTGTCAATGTAGGTAACTTTTCTGCAAAGTTTTCATCTGTGATTTCTATTACTGCATAGTCTTTTGAAAAATGAAAGTTTTCTGAAATTGAACTCCTTGCAAAAATCTTAACGTTGTCAATAAAAGCACGTTTTGAAGTAGTTGCAATCGTGATTGTTGAATTTGATGTTCCACCTGAGATTTCAACTGTTTTAGTCTCAAAAGCATTATTTATGGTTGCAGAATATTCAACTGTCTCTTTTTCCGTTCCGTCAAGTGAAATTTTAATGTCACCTTCAATTGTTGTCCAACCTTTAACATCAAAAGTAACGTAGAAAATGCCATTGTTAGAAGATAAATCTAACGTCTTGGTTGTTATGGATCCAGTTTTGCTACTCGTTCCCAATTTTACAGTTCCACCAGCTTGATAGGTATTTGTCGTTATAGGAAATTTATCATTTTTCCATGATTTATTTGAAGGACCACTAGTATTATTGTTTGTTCCTTCATTTGCACTTGAAAAGTCTTCTTCAAGATAAACCGTCTCTTGTCCCCATACATTTACCGAGGCCAAGCACATAAGGGTCAGCAGCCAGAGTGCCAATCCTCTTCTTTGTGTGTGTAAAAGTTTTTTCATAAAATTAGTGTTATAAATTAGTCGATTTTTTAATAGTTAATATCTTGTATTATATCTTATGCAGGTGAGGTTTTGTGTGCCTCAAGAGATAATTCAGAATTGTAATATATCCACGATGCAAATATATGGATATAATTCCAATAAATATAAAAAATGTGAATAAATTATTGCTTTGAAACTAATTTATAATAAAAACGTAAAACTGTATATGTTACGTGCTTGTTTGTCGATTTATTTTCGTGTCTTAATCTTATTCGTTATATGAGCTTTGCGGCATGTCGTGGCTTTATACTTTTGTCGGTAATAAAGCTAAAATGACGTTAAAGACTTTGTGTTTTGGCGTGCGGCAGGATGACATAAATGCATATTTTATTATTTTTGTGGAAACATTAAACACCGGCGCTGTACGGGCTGTATTCGCTGCGACACGCCAAATATAATACGAGGATATGATGAAACATACTGTTTTACTGACATTCTTTATGGCGCTGACCGGTCTTTCGGCACACGCCGCCGGATATGACGACAATGCCATGCAGGTGAAGGAGATAAGGCTGAGTAACGGACTGACCGTGTGGATAAACGAAGACCACTCGCTGCCTAAGGTGTTCGGCGCCGTGGTGGTGAAGGCAGGAGCAGCCGACTGCCCCAACACCGGCATTGCACACTATTTTGAACATATGATGTTTAAGGGCACCGACAAGATTGGTACGGTGGACTATGAGAAGGAACGGCCGTGGCTCGACTCGATATCAGCCAAATACGACCTGCTGGCGCATACCGTTGATGAGGCAACGCGCCGGCAGATACAGGCCGACATAAACCGGCTTGGGGCAAAGGCTGCCGAGTATGCCATACCCAACGAGTTCAGCAATCTTGTGTCGCGCTACGGAGGTTCGGGGCTTAACGCCGCAACGAGCCTCGACTATACCGTATATTACAACACGTTCCTGCCGCAGTATGTAGATCAGTGGGCGTCGCTCAACAGTGAGCGCCTTGTCAGTCCTGTGTTCCGCCTGTTTCAGAGCGAACTCGAAACCGTGTACGAAGAGAAAAACATGTATTCCGACAATGTGCTGATGAGCGCATACGAACGTGTGATGGAAAACTTCTTCGGCGGCACGCCTTATGCCTATCCGATAATAGGCAGCACCGAAAGCCTGAAGAATCCGCGGCTGAGCGAGATGCAAGGCTTCTACGACCGTTATTATGTGGCAGGAAACATGGCACTGATACTTGCCGGCGATGTGTGCGCCGACTCCATAATGCCGCTGCTTGAGCGCACTTTCGGGCGTATAAGGGCAGGCGAGGCTCCGGCGCGCAGCGAGTTTACGCCCGTGTCGCTCGCATCGCAGCCCGAAGTAAGGCTGCGCATACCTTATCCCATAGTTAAGGGCGAGCTTATGGCATTTCGCACTCCGTCGCACGGACATGCCGACGAGGCAGCGCTCGACATAGCCGTAAGACTGCTGACTAACAACTTCGGTTCGGGCAAGCTCGACTCTATAAGCAACAACGGCGACGCGCTTATGGCCACGGCCATGATTGCCGCGCTGAAGGATGCAGGCATAACGTTTGTGGCGGGAGTGCCGAGTCTGCCGTTCGGCTCGCGCAAGAAACTTATGCGCAGGTGCATGGCGCAGGTGGACAAGGTGAAGAATGGCGACTTCGGCGACAGCGACCTGCAGGCGCTGAAGATGGAAGCCGGACGAGAGCTGAAGCGCAAGCTGGAAGATGCCGACAAACGTGGATGGATGATGGTTGAGGCTTACGGCAACGGCGAAGAATCATGGGCGGAGTATCTTGCACGTGAGCAGGCTGTTGAGAATGTGAGCCGTGACGACGTGATGCGCGTGGCGCGCAAATATTTCAACAACGAATATATGGACTTCGTGAAGAAATACGGCAGCTATCCTTCCGACAAGGTGTCGCAGCCGGGATATAAGCCCATGCCTGCAAAGAACATAACGGCGCAGTCGGCTTATGCCGCCATGCTCGACTCTATGGGGCACAAGGATGTTGAGCCGCGCATAATCGACTTCGACCGTGACGCCTCTCGCATAAGTCTCGGCCGCATGGCAGAGCTTTATGCCGTAAAGAATAACGTCAACGATGTGTTCACCCTGCAGCTTATCTATCACAAGGGAAAGGTGGCCGACCCGCGTCTTGGTGTGCTTGAATCGTATATCGATGCGCTCGGCACCGACTCGCTTACAAGTCAACAGCTGCGCCGTGCCCTGCAGAACGTCGGTTCTACGCTCAGTTTCAGTGCCGGCAACAATTCGTTCACCATATCCATGCAGGGCTTTGAGCGCAACCTTGAGCCTTCGTTGAGGCTGTTGGGCCATATCCTCTCGTCTGTAAAGCCTGACAAGAAGCAGATGTCTGAACTTAAACGTGCGTGGCGTCTTAACGACATGGCGTTTGTGAAAGACAATTCGAGCATTGCTAATGCTGCGCTGTCGAAGATAGTCTACGGCGACAAGTCGGCTTATCTCAACCGTGTGTCTGTCGGTGATGTCAAGAAGATGAAGCCCGAAGAACTTGTCAGCCTGTTTGACAGTCTGCAGAACGTGCAGCTGTCTGTCGTTTATTGCGGCAGCCGCGACGCAGCGTCGGTAGGGCAGGAGGTGAGCAGACTGTTGCCTGTAAGTAAAGCCTGTGAACCATATACCGACACTTACAAGCCGCTGATGCAGTATGACGCCCCGGCAGTGTATATATTAGACAACCCAAAGGCACGCCAGACCGTAGTGGCCACATACACGCCGCTTGCCCCACTGCCAGACCAGGACGGGCGCACTTGTCTGCAGCTGTGGAGCCGCTATTTCGGAGGCGACATGTCGTCTGTGATGTTTCAGGATTTACGCGAGCTGCGCTCGTTTGCCTATTACGCTTACGGCACGGCAGAGTTGCCGTCGCCAGTGCTTCATGCTGACGCTCCCGTAGGCTTCACTACAATGATGGGCACTCAGGCCGACAAGACAATGGAGGCAGTGGCAACGCTCGACAGTCTGTTTGCCTGCATGCCCGTGCGCGACAAGAACATGAGCGACGCCCGCCGCTCGATGCTCAACGGCATAAACAACAGTTATCCGTCGTTTCGCAGCATAGGTCAGACCATAGCCCTATATCGTGCGCAAGGCTATAAGGCCGATCCTGACGCCGCCCTGGCGGAGTCGTTGAAGACCGTTACAGACGAGGATGTCTACGACTATTATAACAAAAATGTGAAAGGCCGTCCCTACATCCTGATTATTGTAGGAGACAAGTCGAAACTCGACATACAGAAACTTTCAAAATACGGAAAGATAACAGAATTGAAGTTGGAGGAAATATACAGAATGTAATTTTTTAATTCATAATTCACAATTCATAATTCATAATTGGGAACGCTGATTTTAATTCATAATTCATAATTCACAATTCATAATTGGAACTGATGATTTAAACTCATTCCTAATTATAAAGTGTAATCATAATTCTCCATTCTCCATTCTCAATTATACAAAAAAATCCCGGCTTTTGGCCGGGACTTTTTTTGTATAAATTAATTACAGGTTCGGGTTAATCTTGTTCCACTCAGAGATTTCAGGAACGATGTTCAGAGTAACCAGCTCGTCGCGCATCTTGCAGAGGTGCTCGTAGCTAGCGTCGAGTTTAGCGTTCTCCTCAGCAGTTCCCTGCGGCATCTCATAGTGAGCGCCGGTTGTGTCGAGAGTAGTCTTCATAGCCATCATGATGTGGTTGTATTTCTCGTTAGAAACATAAGTTCCAACAGGGAAACGGAAAGGCTCGCCACCCATCACGGCACGGATCATCTCAACAGAGAGATAAGCCGGGCTCTGGAATGAAGAACGTCCGCGGAGCTCGATAATCTTGGCACCACCCTTAGTAACGTCAACCTTCATCTGCTCCCACTCCTCGTTTGTGAACTCAGGTGTGCCGATGATTTCTGTCAGAGGTTTGCCGTCGATAGTTACGTGTGAGCCGAATACAGCCATCTGCTCTCCGTGACCACCATATGTAGCGCAACCTTCGATCTCGCTCTGCATAACGTTGAACTTCTTAGCCAGTGCGCTCTGCAGACGTGTAGAGTCAAGAGCTGCAAGAGTTGTAACCTGTGAAGGTTTCAGGCCAGAGTACAGCAGAGTTACAAGACCTGTAAGGTCAGCCGGGTTGAAGATGATAACAACGTGCTTAACGTCAGGGCAATATTCCTTGATGTTCTTGCCAAGTCCTTCAGCAATCTCGCAGTTGCCTTTCAGCAGGTCCTCGCGTGTCATGCCGGCCTTACGTGGAGCACCACCAGAAGAGATGATATACTTAGCGTTTGTGAAAGCTTCTTTTACATCAGTTGTAGCTGTTATCTTCACATCGCCGAAACCGCTCTGGCGCATTTCCTCAGCAACGCCTTCCGGTGAGAAAACGTCATAAAGGCAGATGTCGTTAGTCAGACCCATTGTGAGGGCTGTTTGAACCATGTTTGAACCAATCATTCCGGCTGCGCCGACGATTGTAAGTTTTTCGTTAGTTAAGAATTTCATAATAACTTGTGTTTTATTATTGTTAAGACATTCAATTGTCCTTGTTTTTTACCGTAATCGCAGGCATGGTGTGTCATACCTCTCTTTTTAATAGTCCGATATGCGGCTTTACTTTTGCAAATTTAGTAAAAAGAATGGATATAAAATATTTATTAGTATTTTAGTTTGTTATTAAATTTAAAAAGACATATCTTTGTAATGTCTATTTTGCAAAATCATATAAAATATTATGTGATTTCGTCTAAAATGGGCAAGCCTGCCCTTATATAGGGTACATACTGTGTCTCCATGCGTCCTTAATCGTCAGGAGATGTCCGGCTGTGCCGGCTTGCAGACCATAAATCGTGACGGGAGTTTCGGCTCATCCTATTTTTATATATGGTGGTTCCGGATGTCATGGCTTGCAGCTGCACAGATGTCAGTATGGCGTGTGTTGTATTCATATTGTATGTTTTGCTTTTCTTGTCAGTAATATTATGAAAAGATTTTGCTTTTTGCTGGTGTTGTTGCTTCATGTTGTCTGCATGCATGCCTTGTATCGGGAGTTTGAAGGCAGGACTCACTATGAGGACTCTCTGCTTGAAACTGCCAAGAGACTGTCGGACAAGCGTAATTATAAAGAGTCCTTTGAGGTGCTGACAAAGCTGCGTGAGATGGCAGAACGCAAGAACGATTACGAGATGGTGTTCTATTGTCATATCAACTGGGCGTTCAATCTTGCCGAGATGCTCAATTATGACGACGCTTTAGACTATCTGTCGAAGGCATATAAGATTTCGGTAGAGAAACTCAGCAAGCGCGAGGAGATGTCAACCCTGAACAACATGGCATATCTTTATCTGAAAAGCAACAAGTATTTGCAGGCAAACGAATATTTCAAGCGCAACTATAATTATGCAAAGGATATAAAGGATACAACCTTTCTGCGGGGATCTGCGCTCAACGTGGCCATTTCGGCGATAGATATGGGCAATCTTGAGGAGTGTAGGGTATATATGAATATAACCGAGCAGCTGGTTAAGCCCAATACAGAGGAATGGATGTCCCTGCAAGCCCTGAAGACCGACTATTTGTTTGAGACGCATCAGTATAAGGCTCTCATATCTTTTGCAAAACGTGTCATAAAGATGAACCTGTATCCGGATATAAGGCAGGACATAAGAATAAATATGTGTAAGGCCTATATCGAGATGAGAGACTATGACAGTGCAGTGGCAATGGCTAATGAAGGCATCGCTAACGAGACAGACCTTGTCAGAAAGCAGCCTTTCTATGAAATTCTCAGTGAGGCATATCTCTGCATGAAACAGTATAATCTTGCGTTTGCATACAAAGACTCGTTCATCGTAGCCAAAGACTCCATGCAGGTGCGTATCGACAGGGTGGCTTTCGAAAACAGCAGTATTCAGTTTGAACTGCTTAGGAAGGAGAAGGAGATAAGTGAATATCATGCCCGGGAAACCCGCACGCAGATTCTGATTGTCTTTATCGTGGTGCTGGTTGTCGTGCTGATATGGGCCTTGTCTAACCACATGGTTAAGGTGAAGCAGCGTCAGAAGATTGTGGAGCTTCAGCTCGAACAGGAGAAGAAAAATCAGGAGCTGCTGGCGAAGAAACTTGAAGAGCAGGAGGCACAGAGCATGCTTGACCAGAAAGATTTTCAGCTTCAGCTCGAAAAGAAGAACCGCGAACTGATGTCTAAGGCTCTGTTCATGGCAAACAGAAACGAGGCCGTGCTGAATATTATAGACTCTTTGTCGAAGGATGTGAACATCGAAAAGAACTCACAGCTCGATTTAAATATCCGTGAACTCAAGTCGCATCTTTCTGAAAATAAAGAATGGAGTTATTTTACAACTTATTTTGAAGAATCTAACAAAGAATTTGTCCTTCGGCTTAAAGAAAAGCATCCTAATCTTACCGCAAATGAGATAAGATTTATTTCTTTGGTGTATATCGGCCTGAATAATAAGGAAATATCCTCCCTTTTGAACATAACATCAGAATATTGCAAAAAGAAAAAACAGAAAATTGCAAGAAAAATAGGACTTGAAGATACACATTCTATGTATCAATATCTTTTTTCTTTTAATGTGTAACCTCCTGTTTTAGGACAAAAAAGCGATATATCCCCATAAAAACACTACCAGGGTCCCCTTTTTATCCCCCTAATAAGCTTGAAATTTAATCGGAATGTGTCTATCTTTGGAGCGAATTAAATTTTTAATGCTTATGAAGAATTTGTTTACAAGCAGGGGAACTGATAACAGGTTGTTGTCTACCCTTTTGATGTTGTTGGTGGCGTTGTGGACTGTTCCACATTATAGTAATGCCATGAACGTTCAGGCTCCTGACGGAGAGGACGAGTGCGTGTTGGATCTGAAAACTGCCGGAACGACAATTTCATTCAATGTTGGTACGTCTGATGCTGAGGGTGGTACAATTAAAGTTGACTTCGGTGGTGGTAATGTAAAAGATTATGAAATAGGAAAAAAGGATACCATATTGATAGATGGAGAAGTAAGTGATGGCAGCGTTAAGGTTTATGGAAGCAAGACGCTCATAACATTTCTCTATTGCCCAATGGTATCTTTGACGGGATTAAATGTGTCAAACTGCGAAAATCTTGAAGTGCTTAATTGTAATGGTAATGGTTTGTCTGTATTGGATTTGACAAAAAACAGCAAACTTTATTATCTTGATTGTGGTCATAATGTGTTGACAGAGCTTGATGTAACACATAATCCTGCACTTTATTATATTGATTGTCAAGATAACCAGTTAACGACTTTAGATATAACGAAGAATGAAGCTCTTATTTGGCTTTATGCTCAGACTAATTTTGAACTTGGCAATATAGATTTCTCTAAGAACAAAGAAATTCGCGAAATACTTGTATATGGAGCTGCAAATATGACAAGTATTGATGTATCGAATAATCCATATTTATTGCGTTTAGCAGTTGATATGACAGGTCTTTCTACGATTGACGTAAGTAAAAACTTGGAATTGCAAATTTTAAATGTAGGTTATACGAAGATAACAACGCTTGACTTAAGTAAAAATGCAAAATTAAGGGAACTTTATTTTACTCAAAAAGATAGTAATCCGTATAAGTTTAAGTCAATTGACTTAAGCAACAATCCTGAACTGATATATCTTTTTGGACAAGGTAATGAACTTACAGAACTTGATTTATCTAAAAACGATAAACTTGTGTCAATATATTTGACCGATAACTATATTAGAAATTTGGATGTATCAAACTGCAAAAACCTTGCAGAACTGATTATTCGCAATAATTGTTTCACGTTCAATACGTTACCTCTTCCTTACGATGCCCTGGGCTATTATGATTATGCTACGCAGAGAAATATAAATATTGAGAGAGAACGTTCTGTTGCAGAACCTTTGGATTTGTCTAAAGATATTTACAGCCCGGATTATGAGACAACTGTAGATGTATATCTCTTTGATTCAAACAGTCTTTATGGCGGTGGAAAGCGTCTCGTTGCGGGTGAAGACTATACTTACGACAAGGGTGTGATTAATTTCCTTAAAGCTCAGGAAGACAGCGTTTATTGTACTTTCAGATGCGACGCCTATCCGGGATTATCTTTGTCTACAACACGTTTTATGGTTCTTAATCCCGAGGATATGGGTAAGTCTACACTTGCTGCTGACATGACAACGGGTATGGCTGTCGGTGAGACATTTATAATGAACGTGGCTACATTCGGTAAGGATGAAAAGGTAGAAGTTGACTTTGGTGACGGTGAACTTAAAGAGTTTACTCTGTCTGATACGCCACAAGAGATCAGTGGCGAGGTTAAGGGCGCTAACATAAAGGTTTATACAGCTTCAGAAGTCCAGCTGAAAGACTTCGATGCTTCTGGAATGAAACTTACTAGTGTGAACATATTTAAGTCTAAGGCTCTGAAGAACCTTAATCTTAATGATAACGAATTGTCAGAAATCGATTTGTCTGGTAATTTGAGCTTTAAATCTATTCAGCTTGACAACAATAAACTTACGACATTGAGTTTAAGAGGCATTAATAATGCGAAATCGCTTAGCTGCGACAATAACCAGTTGGAGAGCATAGTCTTCGAATCTTCTGCTTCAGTCATGTCAGAAATCAGCTGCTCAGGCAATAAACTTAAGGACCTTTCATTCTTGAGCAGAGCATCTATGGTTGAGGTCTTAGACTGTTCACATAATGAAATTTCAGAATATATGTTTGTTAATGCACGAAATATCCGTGAATTGAACATTTCTTACAATAAGTTTAAAGAAGTGAATTTGCAGAATAATACAAATCTTCAGAAACTTAACATCGAGGGCAACTGCTTTACATACAGCACATTGCCTCAAACTACGGCTCAGGAGTTTATCTACGGCAACCAGAGTCCTGTAACTATTGCAGAAAAATCGTTCATGGTAGATTTGTCTAAGGAGGCAACATTTAAGGGCAAGAATACCAAGTTTACATGGAAGACTGAAAGCGGAAATGTAATGGAAGAGGGTGTAGATTATAATGTAGAAAATGGTGTTACTACATTCTTGAAAGTTCAGGAGGAGAAAGTATATGCTGAGCTGACAAACGAGGCTTATCCTGATCTGACTCTTACAACAACTCTTGTTGAAACTTCTGAAAAACCGGAATTTGTGTTGGCTAATTTGGTTAGTACCGCAGAAGTGGGTTCTGAAGTAAGAATGATATTGGCTGCCAAGACTCCTAAGGCTGTTTATGTAGATTTCGGTGATGGTAAACTGGCAGAGTGTATATTGGGTAGTGGAAATACAACATTGACATCACAGCTTGGTGTCAGCAAGAATATAACAATTTACGGCTATGATGAGTCTTATTGTGACCTTACAATCCTGAGCATGTCTAATGTCGCTTTGGAAAAGGTTGACATCTCTAAATTGAAAGATTTGTCTACGTTGACATTATCTAACGCAGGCCTTACAGAGATAGATCTGAGCAACAACACTCTCCTCGGATTCCTGACATTGTCAGATTGTAACCTGGAGCAGATTGACTTGTCTAAGCTTACCAACCTTACAAACGTGTCATTAAGCAATAACAAGCTTTCGGCAATAGACCTTAGCAACAATACAAAGTTGGCAACACTGCAACTTGGTGACAATAATTTTGAAACTTTGGTTCTCCCTGAGCTTCCCGCCTTGTATCAGCTGAGCGTTTCACGTAATAAGCTGAATACTCTTGACGTTGCCAACTGCCCGATATTACGCGAGCTTTATTGTGACGGCAATAACCTTTCTTCGCTCGATATGTCAGGCCAGACAGGTAAGTTCAGTATGGTATATGTTGGCAACAACAACTTTAAGTTCAGCACTCTGCCCGTATTTGACATCCATAACCCGATGAACTATAAGTATACTCCTCAGAAGGACGTTGAGATTACTGTCGACGGTGGTAAGGTTGACCTGAGCAGCGAGTATATGGTGGCTGAGAATCCTACAGTTTACACATGGACAACAGAATCAGGCGCAACTCTCGTTGAGGGCACTGACTATACTATTGACAACGGCGTTACAACATTCATGAAGAACTTCGACGAGAATGTTTACTGCTCTATGACCAATGCGGCTTATCCTGAACTGACGCTGAAGACTATAGGCGTTAAGCCTGAGACAACAGGTATCGGCGGAATAACTTCAGGCGAAGGCATTAAGGTTGAAAACGGAAACATCGTGATCACTGTTGACGGCGAGGCTAAGGTGCTCGTATACAACACAGCCGGCATGATGGTGCGTTCATTCGACGTTGAGGGCGGAACCGTTGTAGTAGATGGTCTGGCAGGCGGCGTTTACATGATAGACGTAAGATGCGGCAGCCAGCGCATAGTTAAGAAAGTTATGCTTAAATAAATTTTTTAGGTTCTTAATGTAGTAAATTTTTCTGTGATGTCAGCGGGCAGGGGTTATCCCTTGTCCGCTGATTCTTTTTGTCTTAATCCTAAAAATGCTAAGTGTAGATACAAACGGCTTCTAAGGTATCTGCTAAAAAATAATCAGGTTATTTCTGTTTTAGTTTGCTGTTAAGTCTAAAAAGAATTATCTTTGTTCAGACTATTCTGAAAAATCTTATTCATTATGACGAACACTATTATAGAACAAAGACTGGCAGCCTTGCGCGACGTGATGCGCCGCGAGAGCATCGACGCGTTTATATTTCCTTCTACCGACCCTCACAACGGCGAGTATGTGCCCGAACACTGGGAGGGGCGCAAGTGGATATCCGGCTTCAACGGTTCGGCGGGAACAGCCGTGGTTACGATGGATGCTGCCGCGCTGTGGACCGACTCGCGCTATTTCCTTGCCGCTGCCGAGCAGCTCGAAGGCACTGAGTTTAAGCTGATGAAAGAGCGTGTTGAGGGCACGCCGTCGATAATAAAGTGGCTCGGCCAGAAGCTTTCTTTCGTTTCGAGTCCTGTTGTGGGCATCGACGGCATGGTCAATTCAGAGGCTTCGGTGGCAGAGCTCATTGCCGGACTTAGGAATGAGGGCGGCATAACCGTAAGAACCAACTTTGATCCGCTCGGGCAGATATGGACCGACCGTCCGCCGGTGCCGCAGAACAAGATAACCGTTCATCCGCTGGAGTATGCCGGAGAGTCGTGCGCCTCGAAACTGGAGCGCATACGCGCAATGCTGAAGAACATAAACGCCTGCGGAATGCTTGCCGCCGCGCTCGACGACATAGCCTGGACGCTCAACCTGCGAGGCTCTGATGTCCACTGCAATCCTGTGTTTGTGTCTTATCTGCTCATAACGTCACGCCATGCCACGCTGTTCGTTGACGGCGCCAAGCTCGACGACGGCGTGCGTGAGTATCTGAAGGGCGAGGGCGTAGACATTGCAGATTATAATAAGGTGAAAGATGCCCTGGCTGCATATTCTGAATATAACATACTGCTCGATCCGTGCGAGATAAACCATACACTGTTCAGTGCCGTCAGATGCGAGAAGGTGGCGCAGCCGTCGCCCATACCATATATGAAGGCCGTCAAGAACAGTGCCGAGATAGAAGGCTTCCGCCGCGCCATGCTGCGCGACGGCGTTGCGCTGGTGAAGTTTTTGCGCTGGCTTAAGCCTGCTGTTGAGGCGGGAGGCGAAACAGAGATGAGCGTCGACCGCAAGCTGACATCGCTGCGCGCGGAGCAGAAGCTGTTTAAGGACATATCGTTCGACACCATTGCCGCCTATCAGGAGCACGGAGCCATTGTTCACTATGAGGCAACGCCCGAAACCGACGTGCCGCTGCGTCCCGAAGGGCTTATTCTGATAGATTCGGGCGCGCAGTATCTCGACGGAACCACCGACATAACGCGCACCATAGCCCTGGGCGATGTAACAGAGGAGCAGAAACTCGTCTATACGCTTGTGCTGAAAGGCCACATACAGCTGGAGCTTTGCAAGTTTCCGCGCGGCGCCAGCGGCACACAGCTCGATGCGCTCGCCCGCAAAGACATGTGGCGCTACGGCTTCAACTACATGCACGGCACGGGCCACGGCGTAGGCTCATATCTCAATGTCCACGAAGGTCCTCACCAGATACGCATGGAATACAGGCCTGCACCGCTCGTTGAAGGCATGACCGTTACCGACGAGCCTGGCATATATCTTGCCGGACGCTTCGGCGTGAGGATAGAGAACACGCTGCTCACCGTGCCATATCGCGACACCGAGTTTGGCTCGTTCCTCGGCTTCGAGTCGCTTACGCTCTGTCCGATAGACCTCGCTCCGGTTAAGAAAGAGATGCTGTTGCCTGAAGAAAAAGAGTGGCTCAACGCATACCACCGCACCGTTTACGACCGCCTTTCGCCGCATCTCGAAGGCGAAGACCGCGAGTGGCTGGCATCGGCTTGTGCCGAAATCTGATGTCTAAAGCAGAGTATAAGTAATAAATAAGAATCAATGCACGGGTTGACAACCATGCTTGTCTTATGTCTGCAGATATGATATTTAATATCATCACTCCGGGTGATGACTCTTATATGTCTTTAATCCGTGGGCTTTTTGCCCACGGCTACTGAAGTATCAGCCTTTCGACTATTGCTGTGGTTGGGCAATTCAGCTTAATGCCTGATGTAAATTTTTCTTTAACTCTCAGCCCGGAGGGCTGCACTTTAGTAACCGGGTGTGTCGAAACAATATTTCGACACACCCGGTTACTAAAGAATTGTGATTTTATGCACCCGAAGAGGTGCTACTCTATCACGTCTTATCCATTTTATCCGTCATGTTATTTGGGGTTGGCTGTATAGTCGTGATACTCTTTGAATACATAAAAACAGTGCAGGTTAATATCATGTCTCGGCTTATATTCCGGTTTTGATATGAAGTATCACCGCTTCGGGTGATGCCTCTTGATATCTCATTAATCCGTGGGTGTCGCACCCACGGTTACTAAAGTATCAGCCCTTTCGGGCTATTAACAAGTCTAGTATTATTTCCTTTGTAGTATGATTTCGAATTGTTTTGGTGATTTTGTGGCATAAGACAGACGCTCATGATTTGAAACATTGTCAGCTCATCATGCATTTTGCCGCTCAAAGTGTCATCACAAAAATGTCATGATTTTCTGCCGAAATAGAAAACGGAGAGCGCTTTTATGGCTTGTATCGGTAAAGTATATTTACATTATTATGCAAAAGGCATGCTTTTGAAAAATTACTCGGCCACTTTTTAGTGGAAAAAGCACCGCTTTTAAGGCGAAAACAGGCCTGTTTTTTTATTGAAATAATAGCTTTTTTGTCCGAAATGGGACAAAAAATGTTGCACATATTGCCGGATTTTACCGTAACACATTGTAACACATAGGATTACGTTTGCACGCGAAAACTGCCCGAATTTTCGTCCAACAGATTTTAAATTTCAAATATCTCAGTATGAGAGCGTCAAAGAAAATCAAAAAGGAAGCTAAGTCCGTTTTTATTCAGCAATGTGATTTGCTTAGGTTTTCTTCCTTCATGAAATATTATTTTCAGGTTGCTGCATGCTGATGCCGGCAAATAAAGTGTTTAAAGTTTTGATGAGACAAAAAATATTCTTATTTTTGTAAAATATTGCTAAATCTGCAGTCGGAACCTGTTTTAAAAGAATATTTGAACCCGTGAACGATACCGGAATATCGCCCCATAAGAATGTCGAATGAGCAATGCTGAAGGGGAAAAGAGTGTGAAGAATGGTCTTTTTTATACATTTATATAAATGTCTGATTCTGTCAGACCATGTGTTTTGACTGCTGGTGTGGAATTTTAATCATTATAAAAATCGTATGAAAAAACTTTTTGCTTTAATTGCTGTTTTTCTTATGCCTCTGACGATGTTTGCGCAGCGTCAGGCAGGCGATTTTTCTTTGCAGCCAAAGATAGGACTAACTTTTTCTGATGTAAGCGGCATTGACAATACTGCGTATAAAGCCGGGATAAAGGTAGGGGTGGAGGCCGAATATATGGCTACAAAATGGCTCGGAGTAACTTTAGGGCTTGATTATTCGGAGCGCGGATGCGTTTTCGACAAGTTTATTTGGGGGTATGCTTATCTTAAAGGGCCTTTGGAGGATCCCGGAACCGGACAAATAGACGATGACATGTATGATAAAGAACTTAAATTCTGGCAAGAAGATGGCGACGGGCATAAAGTGAAGCTTTCTTACCTCAGTGTGCCTGTAATGGCTAACTTTTATATATATAAAGGTCTCGCCGTTAAAGCCGGAGTGCAGGTAGACTTCATGCTGAGCGCAAAATATCCAAGGGGATACAAAGAGATATTTGACGGACAACCGTGGGACGGCAAATATACAGACATAAAAGACCGTTGCCGTAAGGTTGATGTTACCATACCTCTGGGACTCTCGTATGAATACAAACGTTTTGTACTTGATGCAAGATATGAATTTGGACTGCTCGACATAAAAGATGACGAGATTGTTGCGAAGAATCTTTCGACCGACGGAACCAGCTATTTTCTGGAGTATTACCTCCTTAACGGCAAATTGAAGCGTTCTTCGGCTTTCACGCTGACGTTAGGCTACAGACTGGGACTTTAACCCGGAGCTGTAGTCACAATTCACAATTCACAATTCATAATTCATAATTCACAATTCATAATTTATAATTGGCTACGCCGAACTACGTTTCATATGCTCAATAAAACGTTTTGTATGGGCAATTTAACCGCTGAAAGTCAGGCAGATGTGAAAAATAAATACTTTTTGCTTAAAAAGCCTCTGAATATTTGGAAGATAAAAAAATAAGATGTAATTTTGCAGCCGCTAATAATAGCATGAAATTAAAAAATAAGTTTAACATATAAAATTTTAAGACAAAAAATGATCATTGTACCAGTTAAAGATGGCGAGAACATCGAAAGAGCATTGAAGAAATTCAAGAGAAAATTTGAGAAGACAGGTGTCGTAAAGGAACTTCGTGCACGTCAGCAGTTCGATAAGCCGTCTGTCTTGAAGAGGCTCAAGATGGAACGCGCTATTTACGTACAGAAACTGAGAGCTACAGAGGAATAACCAATATTGAATGGGTATACCGCTTAGGCGTTAAAAAGTAATGATAAGGTCCTGCGAATATTTGCAGCCGATATGATGGTGCGTTCGCAGGACGATGTAATTTTGCCGATAGGCTATTGGGGGGATGTACACGGAGTGACTGTGCCACATCCTTTTTTTATATATATAAATATGTAGCGTCTGTGTGCCGTTGAGGCATTGCTGTTTTCTTATGGCGCTTTCGTCGTATTTTTTTTGAAAGCGAAAATCAATCACGTTTTTTTGTTATTATTGTTGTTGTGTGTGTAGCAGCTTCGGCTGTCTGCATCGTGCTTGTAAGCATCAGCATTGGCTTTTCTCCTGTGTGTGCATCCGGAGGGTAGGGCTGTGGGCGTATATGGCTGTTGGGCTTGTTTCAGTATAGCCATTTGACATCCGGCCCTTTATATGGCGTTTAAAAAATGTGTCGGCGATGTCTGGTTTTGTTCAGGCAGTCTTGTGAGGTGATTTAAAAAATGTGATTTTTGCAAGATTAAGGTTAAAAAAAGTAAAAGAATGAAGTTTTGGAATATAATTATTATCTTTGCATATATATGCATTTATGTTAAAGAGTGTAGTCAGGCCGGCATGGCTTATCTTTCTTGGCTATAATCTTTGCAGAGGCTTAAGCCCGAACCTCTTGCGGCAAACAAATTCTGTATACCTTAATATAGTTGGTTTGTAGGGTATTGTAAAAACACATTAAACTTTACGCTATGAAAATTAACGGAATTATCAGAGAAATAGGTAATCTGAAAGGAAAACAGCAGGCAAGAACAGGCAAGGTTTACACATAACGGAATTGTCGGCAAATTGAAAAGCATTCATAATACATGACCAACTTATAAGTCGAAGTGGCGCAAAGCACGCTGATGCCGCTTGCTCGTGTTTTCCGCAAATATCTGATACAAATAAAAAAATTAAACTATGAAACACTTTTTAGCCTTTATAATAGCACTGTTTGCATACACTGCGAATGCCCAGACAGGCAGCATTGTTACCGGACGCGTGACAGACGATGCCGGCAATGCCATAGAACGCGCCACTGTGACGATGACGCGGCTTGACGACGGAACAAAGCTGGCGCCTGTCATTACCGGCAACGACGGCACATTTATGATAGACAGCATATCCGAAGGACGCTACACTCTCGGCATAACGTGCGTGGGCTATGACAAATACAATAAAAAACTGCGCGTAAGCGGCCCTCTCGATTTGGGCGCGGTCGTTATGGGCGGTTCTGCAAAAATGCTCGACGAAGTGACGGTCATGGCGGATTACTCGAGCGTGAAGTCAAACGGCACCATAACGGTCAGGGTGAAAGGCAATCCGCTGGCTAAAGGCCTGACTCTGCTGGATTTTATGAAATTTATGCGCGGCGTCAGCGTGAGGGGTGAGGATGTGAGCGTCTACGGACGGCAAAACACCTTGATATATCTTGAGGAGCAAGAAATAACACAGGAACAGATGAAGACCATCGACCCCTCGATGATTTCACACATAGATGTGATAACCAACCCTGATGCCTCTTATGGTTTGGGTATTGGCGGCGTGATAAAAATTTATCTGCGTGACGACGGCGGTGTGCTCGGCACGCTGACATTCAATGGCAGAGCCAGTCAGGATGGTCTGTTGCGTGCCTTGCCGGGACTGAATCTTCTATATGCGCGAGGCAAGGTGAGGGTAAGCAACCTGCTGACAGGCAGCCTGCACGACAAGTCTGTGCGGTCGCAGGTGCAGAACGACGTGGCGGACAAAGTGGAGACACAAACCGAAACAAACAGCGTAACCAGGGGAAATGGCTATCTTATGGATAATCTCGCGCTGAGATATTCGCCTACTGATTTTGACAGAATCTATGTGTACGGAGGCGTGAGAATGAGTAACGGCGAAACGTCGACCAACAGCCATGACGGCACGGACTTCTTGAATATTAACAGTCTGTCGAAACCACGGTATTACAGTGCCGGACTGCAATACAAACACTTTTTCCGCAAAGATAGTGTCAGCTATTTCTTTTTCAGAGGAAGTTATTCAGGGCAGGATTACAGCGAAGGCTTAAGCTATGTCTTGAACTCCACTGCCGACAATGCCAGACTTGGCTATAATACGAATGACGTATGGATAGACCCGGTGTTGCATATGGTGCTAAACAAAAAATCGAATTTAAATGCCGGCTTGGTTTACGGTTATATGTACGACAAGCACGACGACACGGGGACAACGCAGCTTGGATACATTCGTGACGGGCGCTATGTAAGCTCAGGCACCGACTATGGCGTATGGGTGGACTATAGCACGAAGATAGGCAAGTTCCTGTATGTGCAGGGAACGCTTAACTATCACGGGACGAAAACCGTATTTCGTGACCGTATTGACAGTAAAAACAATGTAGACTTATGGGAAGACGGAATATATCCGAGTATCTTTGCGCAATGGAATCTCAGCAAGGAGGAAAATCCGTCGCCGGCAAAAGAATTTTATATTAACTTCAACTACCAGTATTATTACTCCTTGCCGAATTATAACTATACGCTGCCTACCGTTACATGGCAGGGGCAAAATCAATACAGCATAGGTAACCCTGACTTGACAAAAGAAAATCGTCACGACTTTTATGTGTGGCTGGCATATCACAGAAAGTGGACCGTGTACTACGACTTCAACTATGGCGACAATTTGGTGAAGGTGATTATGCATGCTGACCCTGACCGTAAGGATACCTATTTTACAAGGCCGGAAAACGCCGGATGGCAGATACAGCACAAGCTGTCGGTGGCATATCAGACTAAACTCTTTAACTTCTGGTACACCAACACCGAGATGATAGTCAGAAACAGGCGCGAAAGCATGCCGGGAAAGTCTGTCAGTCAGACTTCGTTATATTTTTCAACCAGTAACAATTTTAAAATAGCTAAAAACTATGGCATAACACTCGACTTTGCAGCTTCGACCAAGACAAAGACGCTGTCGTATGAATATGACGGCTGGTTCAATCTCAATGCCCAGGCATATATGTCGCTGTTGAAAAACAAGCTGAACGTAAACTTCAGCTACAATGGCGTGTTCTATAACAGGCCGAAAATGACTGTGTATGGCGACGGATGGATGCTGACGCGCAAGTATCTCAGCCACAACACATCTGTAAGTCTGAACGTGTCGTGGAATTTCAGTATTGGCAAGAAGATAAAAGATAACCGTGACATGCCGTCGATAGGCTCGGCCGGAAGAGCAATTCCTACTTTCTGATTTTAAGCACTACGGATTTATTATGGTCCGGCTCTGAAGAAATGTTGACGTATAAGGTTTCCTCAGTGTCGGATTTTTCTTTTTCCTGCTCATGATAGTTATTCCCTGTAAAGCGGAAAAGAATTTGGCGGAAAAATTTGGCGGTTCGGTTTTATTTTTGTAAATTCGTTGCCGAATAACATGGTTTGAGCAACTGTATTTATGATGATAAGAGAATTTTTGAACTACCTCCAGTTTGAGCGGAACTACTCCGCGAGAACCGTGAAGGAATACGGAGCAGACTTGAAAGAGTTTGAACTGTACTTCAAAAATTTGGATGCTCATCTTTCATGGGAGTCGGTCGACTCTGATGTCATCCGCGACTGGATGGAGAGTATGATGGATAAGGGAAACAGTGCGTCGTCGGTCAACAGACGATTGAGTGCATTGCGTTCCTTTTTTCGTTTTGCCCTTTCCCGAAATCTTGTTAGCTCAGATCCGGCCCACGGTCTGACAGGCCCGAAGAAAAACAAACCATTGCCACAATTCGTCAAGGAAAGCGAGATGGACGAGCTGCTCAACGGCAGCATGTGGAATCTCTCTGACTATAAAGATGTGTGCGCGCGTACTATTATAATGGCTTTTTATGAGACAGGAATGCGCGCTGCCGAACTTATAGGGCTTGACGATGCCATGGTTGACCTCGAAGCCTGCCAGCTGAAGGTTACTGGCAAAAGAAACAAACAGCGCGTCATTCCGTTTGGCCAAGGGCTGCGCGACGCGCTGTCGGCATATATGGAACTAAGAGACAAAGTCGTGACGAGGCTTGAGCCGGCGCTGTTTGTGTCGGCAAAGGGCCGCAGGCTCACTTATCCGCAAGTGAGAGTCTGCGTGTCGGACAATCTTGCGCGGGTGAGCTCGCTTAAAAAACGCAGCCCGCACGTGCTGCGCCATACGTTTGCTACAGCCATGCTTAATCATGGCGCCGGACTTGAGAGCGTTAAGAAGCTGTTGGGGCATCAGGAGCTGACAACTACTGAGATATATACTCATACCACGTTTGAACAGCTTAAGAAAGTTTACAAATCCGCCCATCCAAGGGCTTAACCCTTAAAATTACAAGGAGGTAACTATGGAAGTTAAAATTCAGTCAATCCATTTTGACGCTACTGAACAATTGAAGGCATTTATCGAAAAGAAAACTGCCAAGTTGGAAAAATCTTATGAGGATATTCAAACTGTAGAGGTTCAACTTAAAGTTGTTAAGCCTGCCACTGCCATGAATAAGGAAACAAGTATCACTGTAATGGTTCCCGGCTCACGTCTTTTTGTTGAAAAAGTGTGCGATACTTTTGAAGAGGGAATTGACCTCTGTGTGGACTCTTTGAAGGTCCAATTGGCGAAATTTAAAGAAAAATTGCGCAATAGATAAAAAAAATCGCGAAAAGTTTTGGAGATTAAAAAATAATGCCTATCTTTGCAGCCGTTTTAGGACACGTCCTTACAACAAGCGCCTAACGGCTGCTTAACGTTGCCTCTTTAGCTCAGTTGGCCAGAGCACGTGATTTGTAATCTCGGGGTCGTTG
>OGLY01000260.1_pt1 | contig 28273 bp, 20 predicted proteins | sample 1573091 | NCBI WGS metagenome assembly OGLY01 (sample SAMEA2581916, study PRJEB24529) | metagenome | biome: Human gut stool | place: China | collected 2011
CGATTCATAAATCTACCCTTAATCGTGTATTGAATGATAGTTGCGGATTTTAGGATATATTAGTTCGTCGACAAAATTAAATAAAAATATAAATATAAACAAAAGATAACGCAAAATAATGAAAATTTTTTTAACCAAAATCGGTTATTAGTATTCGGTCTGTATTTTTTATATTGAGCTGATTTTGGTTAGATTTTTCATAGGCACTTTTTAATTCATAGTTTAAATGAGACGTGGAGATGGCGGTAAAAACTTATGACAAAAATATTTTTCAATCTGGAAAACAAAAAGTAAACGTATGTTAATGAAGTGACAATAAGAACGTCATTTAATTAACATACGTTTATAAATAAGTCGGAACATATCATTAATATCAGCCATTTCTGGGCCTGAAACCATAAGTTTGAGCTTCAGAAATGGCACCTTTTCATCCGTAACCGGGCCACTTTTTATGCGTAAGTGGGCCGGTTATGTTTTTTAACACTTCTGTTTTTCTCTCTTATTCGCTGCAACTCCTTGTCAGTCAGTGTCTTAACAAAACGCTCCGTTTTTTGCCCTTTTCTGCCCCAAACCGCGGTATGGCGAAGAGCATGCGTGTTCTGAGAGCGTCAAACGGTTGGGAAAATATGAAGAATGTTTACAAATTAGTTGCGTTATATTCATAAGATTTAATCTGAAAAACTGTTATAGTTTATTATTTCATAAATAATATAATTGTTCATAACGTGGCTCGGCAAAGCTAAATTAAAAACTTTGTTGTTTTTTATTTGTCATTGCTCTCGCTTTTCACTATCTTTGTACATTAACTTAACTTGCAACTGATTTAATTGAAGATGAAACATATATTAGGACTAGACCTCGGCACCAACAGTATAGGCTGGGCTTTGGTGAAAAGTGAACAAGATTGTGACGATGTTGAGAGAATAAACGGTATTGAGGCTGCCGGAAGCAGAATAATACCGATGGACGCAGCTGTTCTTGGTGATTTTGCCAAGGGCAACACTAAATCGCAGACTGCCGACAGGACGGCGGCAAGAGGAATAAGACGCATGGGTGAACGGCATAAGCTGCGCCGCGAACGCCTTAACAGGGTGCTCGACGTAATGGGATTTCTGCCAGAACATTATTCTGCTGCACTTACGCGCTACGGCAAATTCAAGGACGGAGAGGAATGTAAGATTGCATGGAGAAAGGACGAGAGCGGTCAATGGACATTTGTATTTGAAGATTCGTTCAGCGAGATGCTTGCCGACTTTGTAGCTCATCAGCCCGAATGGCTGGCCGGAGGACGTAAGGTGCCTTACGACTGGACTATATATTATCTGCGTAAGAAGGCTCTGTCGCAGCCTCTTACGAAACAAGAACTGGCCTGGCTGCTGCTCAACTTCAACCAGAAGCGTGGCTATTATCAGCTGAGAGGAGAGGATGAACAGACCGATGATAAAGGCAAGCTCGTGGAATATTATGCGCTGAAAGTGGTCGGCGTTGAGGACACGGGCGATAAGAAAGGCAAGGACACGTGGTTTAGCATCATGCTTGAGAATGGTATGGTTTATCGTCGTCCGGCTGCCGAGGCTCCCGACTGGATAGGCAAGACCAAGGAGTTTATAGTTACCACCGACCTTGAAAAAGACGGAACGCCGAAGAAAGACAAGGAGGGAAACATAAAGCGTTCGTTCAGAATGCCTAAAGAAGACGACTGGACTCTGATAAAAAAGAAAACTGAAAACGACATAGACAGGTCGGGCAAGACCGTAGGCGAATATATCTACGATGCGCTGCTGGCCGATCCAACTCAGAAGATAAGGGGCAAGCTCGTAATAACCGTGGAGCGCAAGTATTATAAAGAAGAGCTGAAAAAGATTATCGACTCGCAGAAGCGCTTTATCCCCGAACTTAACGACAATGAGCTTTACGGCAGGTGCATAAGCGAACTGTATCAGAGCAATGACGCCTACAGGCAGTCTATATCGTCGTGCGACTTCACGTATCTTTTTGTAGACAACATCATCTTTTATCAGCGTCCGCTGAAGAGCAAAAAGTCTTTAATAGACAACTGTCCTTATGAGGAACATTCTTATACCGACAGTAAAACCGGCGAGGTGAAGACGGCTCCCGTGAAATGTGTCGCAAAGTCGAATCCGCTGTTTCAGGAGTTCCGCCTATGGCAGTTTGTGCAGAACATCAGGATATTTGAACGGCAGAAGAAGATAGGCGACAGCGTGAAGACCGACGTTGACGTTACCGGCGAGTTTATAAAGAGCGCTGACGATGTGGTGAGCCTGTTCGACTTTCTCAACGACCGAAAGGACATAACGCAGAGCGTTTTGTTGGGAACATATTTCAAAATAAAGAAGCCCAAGGGCAAGGACAGCGATTATCCTTACCGTTGGAACTATGTTGAGGACAAGACATATCCGTGCAACGAAACACGCGCGCTGATTCTGAAAGGACTTAAAGATGCCGGCATAGACGAAGGCTTCTTGGATAAGGACAAAGAATATAGCCTGTGGCACATCCTTTATTCGGTTGAGGACAAGCAGGAAATAACAAAGGCCATGGAAAAGTTTGCCGCGAAAAACAATCTCGGCGGCAAGTTTGCCGAAGTGTTCAGCTCGTTGCCTCCGTTTAATAAAAATTACGGCTCTTATTCAGAAAAGGCTATAAAGAAGCTGCTGGCACTTATGCGCACAGGCAAATACTGGAGTGCCGACGCCATTGACAAACACACGCTTGAACGTATAGACAAGATAATCAACGGCGAATATGACGAGAGCATAAGGACTAGGGTGAGAGAGAAGGCGATAAACCTGACGGATGTATCACATTTCAGAGGCTTGCCCCTTTGGCTGGCATGCTATATTGTCTATGACCGCCACAGCGAGTCGAAGGATATAACACGCTGGAACTGTCCGGCCGACATAGACCAATATCTTAGCCACTTTAAGCAACACTCATTGCGCAACCCTATTGTTGAGCAGGTGGTTACCGAGACTCTGCGCACCGTGCGCGACATCTGGCGGCAGTATGGCAAGATAGACGAGATACACATTGAGATGGGCCGCGACATGAAGAATCCGGCCGACGTCAGGGCTAAGATGTCTAAGCGCATGATAGACAACGAGAACGCAAACCTGCGCATAAAGGCTATGCTTGCCGAGTTTGCCGATCCTGATTTCGGCATAGCCGGCGTGCGTCCTTATTCGCCGTCGCAGCAGGAGATGTTGAGGATATATGAGGAAGGCGCGTTGGAAAGTGTCGATGAAGTGCCCGATGAGATAAACGAAATAATAAGCAAGTTCAACCAGACAGACATTAAGAAGCGTCCCACTCACGGCGAGATAATCAAGTATAAGCTGTGGCTCGAGCAGAAGTATCAGTCGCCTTACACAGGGCGCACCATATCGCTTTCGCGTCTGTTTACCGACGATTATCAGATAGAGCACGTAATTCCGCAGTCGCGTTATTTCGACGACTCAATGTCCAACAAGGTTATATGCGAGGCAGAAGTAAACCAGCTGAAAGACCGCATGCTGGGCTACGAGTTCATCAAGGCACACCACGGCGAGAAAGTTCTGCTCAGTTCGGGCGAGACGGTCACCATACTTACGGCGGAGGAATATGAAAGACTGGTGCAGCTTAACTTCAGAAAGAATCCTGTTAAGATGAAGAAACTGCTCATGGACGACATTCCCGACAAGTTTATAGAGCGCCAGCTCAACGACAGCCGCTACATCAGCAAGAAGATAAAGTCGCTGCTATCTAACATGGTGCGCGATGAAGGCGAGCAAGAGGATATATCAAAGAACGTGATAGCATGTAACGGAGCGATAACCGACAGGCTGAAACGCGACTGGGGTGTGAACGATGTGTGGAACCATATCATACTGCCGCGCTTTGAAAGGCTCAACGCTGTTACAGGCTCCGACCGGTTTACCACGACAAGCACCAACGGCCACACCATACCCGACATGCCGCTGAACCTGCAAAAGGGATTTAACAAGAAGCGCATTGACCACCGTCACCACGCCATGGACGCCATAGTGATAGCATGCACCACGCGCAGCCACGTCAATCTGCTCAACAACGAGGCTGCCATGTCTAAGAACAACGCCGTGCGCTATCAGCTGTCGCGCAAGCTGCGCAGATATGAAGACACCATGGTGACACGAAACGGCGAGATGCGCACCATTAGCGTTGCCCGCGAGTTCCTTAAGCCGTGGCCTACGTTCAATGCCGACGTTGAGAAGGCTTTGCGTGGCATAGTGGTCAGCTTTAAGCAGAATCTCAGGGTTATAAACAAGACGGTGAACAAATATCAGAAATTTGTCTACAACGAAGAGAAACATATAAAAGAAAAGAAGGCGGTAAGACAGGAGGAGCGCAACGGCAGGCATCTCCTTGCCATACGCAAGCCGATGCATAAAGACACGGTGTATGGCGAGGTGAATCTGAGGCGCATAAAGGAAGTGTCGCTCAAGGACGCAGTGGCAAATCCTAAAGCCGTTGTTGACAAAGACCTGAAGAAAAAACTCATGGCAATGATAGAGCTTGGCTACGACCTGAAGCGCATCAAGCAGTATTTTGACGACAACAAGGACGCATGGCAGGATGTAAATCTGAAGAAGATAAAGGTTTACTATTTCACCAAAGACACCGGCGACCGCTATTTTGCCACACGCTTTGGCAACGACCTTGTTACGCTGTTCAGCAAGATAACCAAGGCTGATGACGCCAAAAAACAGATAGAGCGGATAACCGACACGGGCATACAGAAAATTCTGAAGCGCCATCTTGAAGCCAACGGCGGCGACTGCCAAAAAGCATTCTCGGCCGACGGCATAGACGAGATGAACCGCAACATAACACAGCTTAACGGCGGCAGGCCGCATAAGCCTGTATATAAGGTGAGGATATATGAAAAGGCAGATAAGTTTGCCATAGGCACCAAAGGCAACAAGGCAGCCAAGTTTGTTGAGGCTGCCAAGGGCACCAATCTTTTCTTTGCCGTCTATCTGAAAGAATATGAAGACAGCACTACAGGCGAAACGATAAAGAAGCGGGTGTTCGACACTATTCCTCTGAAGACCGTTATAGACAGACTGAAGAACGGGCAGACTCCTGCCCCTGAAGAAAAAGACGGAGCCAAGCTGCTGTTTGTGCTTTCGCCTAACGACCTTGTTTATTTGCCAACGGAGGATGAAGTAAAGAACGGAACGATAAATAGGCCTTTGGACAAGAGGAGAATTTATAAGATGGTTAGCTGTACAGGAACGGAGTGTTATTATATTCCCTTTATAGTAGCTTCGCCAATAGTTGATAAGGTCGAATTTTTCTCTTTGAATAAAATAGGAAGAGCTATTACCGGCGAGATGATAAAAGAAATATGTATTCCTATTAAAGTTGACCGTTTAGGAAATATAACCGAGGTAAACAACGAAAATATATGATTAAGCGCACACTATGTTTCACCAGTCCGGCATATCTATCTCTCCGAGATGCGCAGCTCGTAATAAAGCTGCCTGAAGTGGAGAAGAGCGACCTGCCGGACAGCATGAAGAGAGACAGCACAAGAACCATACCGGTGGAAGACATCGGTGTGGTTGTGCTCGACAACCGGCAAATAACGCTTACGCACGGACTGCTCGAGGCGCTGCTCGAAAACAACTGTGCCGTTGTAACCTGCGACTCGCGCGGCATGCCCGTGGGGCTTATGCTTCCGCTTTGCGGCAACACGCTGCAGAGCGAACGCTTCAGCCGGCAGATAGAAGCGTCGCTGCCGCTGAAAAAGCAGCTGTGGCAGCAGACTGTCAAGGCCAAGATTGACAACCAGGCGGCAGTGCTCGACAATATTTCGGGGATAGAAACAGGATGCATGAAGCGGTGGTCGGCCGACGTGCGCAGCGGCGACCCCGACAATCTTGAGGGGCGTGCAGCGGCTTATTACTGGAAACAGATATTCAGGGATGTTTCAGGGCTATCGGGCTTCACCCGTGGCCGCGACGGCATGCCGCCTAACAATCTTCTCAACTATGGCTATGCCATACTGAGAGCCGTTATGGCACGCTCGCTTGTGTCTGCCGGCTTGCTGCCCACGCTCGGCATACATCATCATAACCGTTACAACGCCTATTGTCTGGCAGACGACATCATGGAGCCTTACCGCCCCTATGTTGACAGACTTGTGTATGACATGGCGGCAGGACACGACACTGAAGAATATTCTGAACTGACGAAGCCGCTTAAGATGAAGCTGCTCTCCATACCTACGCTTGACGTTGTGATTGGCGGCCGGCGCAGTCCGCTAATGATTGCCGCCACGCAGACGGCAGCGTCGCTCTGCAAATGTTTCAGCGGCGAACTGCGCCGCATTGCTTATCCCGAACTCTAATAAGAGTATGGCGGCTGGGCATTGACGAAATATGTTTCTAATAATCTATACTATGGACCGATTCAGCGAATACCGGGTTATGTGGATACTTGTATTTTTCGACCTTCCTACCGATACCAAGAAAGACAAAAAGGCTTATGCGCTTTTTCGTAAGAACTTGCGCCGCGACGGGTTCACCATGTTTCAGTTTTCTATCTATGTACGCCATTGCGCCAGCATGGAGAATGCCGCAGTTCACATAAAGCGTGTAAAGTCGTTCCTTCCTGAATTTGGCAATGTGGGCATCCTCTGCATAACCGACAAGCAGTTTGGCAATATAGAGATATTTTATGGGCACAAACCTGTAGAGCCGAATGCTCCGGGGCAGCAGCTTGAGTTGTTCTGAGACGGATGTTTTTTATAACCTCTTACAAATAAAAAATCCCGTCGTAAGGCGGGATTCTCGTTTTATGCAAACATCATTTTTTATTTTCTGATTTTCTTTGTATTTGTCTATGCATCAGATATTTACGCATATCGTGATGTTTGTTACTATGCAAAGATAAGAATTTTAAAGCAAATCACAACACACTTGAAGTACGCGGCTAACAAGTCTAGATGTTTGTTACTATGCAAAGATAAGAATTTTAAAGCAAATCACAACTCAGCTTAATAAAGTTGTTACGCTGTGAACGATGTTTGTTACTATGCAAAGATAAGAATTTTAAAGCAAATCACAACTTATGGCAGTTATTAACTCATTAGCAATTGATGTTTGTTACTATGCAAAGATAAGAATTTTAAAGCAAATCACAACAGCTTCCGACATCTTACTTTTAGCATTAGGATGTTTGTTACTATGCAAAGATAAGAATTTTAAAGCAAATCACAACTATATTGCAAGAGCCTTGAACTAAAAGAAGGATGTTTGTTACTATGCAAAGATAAGAATTTTAAAGCAAATCACAACATTGTCAATGCTCCTATTCTGTGCCACGAAGATGTTTGTTACTATGCAAAGATAAGAATTTTAAAGCAAATCACAACTAAATTTGTGTGATTAATCGTTTTCATATTGATGTTTGTTACTATGCAAAGATAAGAATTTTAAAGCAAATCACAACGATCGCCTGCCTTTGCCCCGGTCTTGTAAGATGTTTGTTACTATGCAAAGATAAGAATTTTAAAGCAAATCACAACTTCATATCTGTTTTTGTCTTATTGTGTATTGATGTTTGTTACTATGCAAAGATAAGAATTTTAAAGCAAATCACAACGTGTTCGCGGCTTATGCGGGCGTTTTGGTGATGTTTGTTACTATGCAAAGATAAGAATTTTAAAGCAAATCACAACTATTCACTTTCACAATTTGGTGGGTATGCGGATGTTTGTTACTATGCAAAGATAAGAATTTTAAAGCAAATCACAACTCTTACTTTGTCGTTGTTATATCTGGTAAAGATGTTTGTTACTATGCAAAGATAAGAATTTTAAAGCAAATCACAACCATGTTGCAACATATATCCGAATGGGGAATGATGTTTGTTACTATGCAAAGATAAGAATTTTAAAGCAAATCACAACGGATTAGGTAAAAAAAGTTTAGCAGAAAGGGATGTTTGTTACTATGCAAAGATAAGAATTTTAAAGCAAATCACAACATATGTCTGTCATTCCACCACCTAAAGATTGATGTTTGTTACTATGCAAAGATAAGAATTTTAAAGCAAATCACAACTTACCTCGGTGGTAAACTTTGTTGACTCCGGATGTTTGTTACTATGCAAAGATAAGAATTTTAAAGCAAATCACAACATTATCGCTGTTAATAGTTTGCGTTCTGTCGATGTTTGTTACTATGCAAAGCCAAGAATTTAAAAGCAAATTATCGATTTAATGATTAATATTGTTTGCAATAAAAATATCCGCAGCACCTCAATGGGAGAGGGCTGCGGATAGTAATTCTTAAGATGTCCATGCGGCCGCCGTTGGCGTGGCGGCCCGCCGTATGTGTCTGTATGGGCTACATTAAGTCCATGTCCTGATAGGTGTCGCTGCCAGGTGTAGGGAATATTGTAAGTGAGATGCCGGAAACAGTCATACGCCCTGTGATGTCAGAGATAAAGCTCACATTCTTTTCTTGTAGAGCATACTTTCTTCAGCATTATGTTTGCTGCAGAGAGGAGCAGTCTGTTCACCTTTCTTGCGCCATGAGGACATACGGCGGCACAACGCATGCATGATATGCAGGCCTTCTTGTCCACCTTTGCAGGGTTGTCCGTGCTGATAGCGCCTGTCGGGCATTTGGAGGCGCACAGTCCGCAGCTTGTGCATTGGCCTGTGGGGCGCGGCACGAAGCCTACGCTTCCGGCCTTCTTGTATGGTCTGTTGCCGGGTATTGCAGGCGTGGCAGAGTCGTTGCTGTTCAGCTTGGCGGCTATCTGTTCGGCATATTTGTTAAGTGCGGTATAATCGTCCTGGTCTGGGCGGTTGGCGGCATATCGGCGGACAATAGAGTGTTCGGCTATGGCTGCCACGGCTGCTACGATGCTGAATCCTGCCTTCACAGCGCAGTCTTGCAGTTCGGCCAAAGTGTCCTCATAGGCACGGTTGCCGTATACGCATACTATTACGGCTCTTGCGCCGTTGCCGCTTATCTGCGTTATGCGTTCAGCTGCCGGTGCAGGCACGCGTCCGCCATACGACGGCACGGCTATCACGGCCACGTCGTCGCCGTTGAGAGCAACGCCCTTAAAGTCGGCCTTGCGGTCGGTAAGGTCAATGTTTACTATGTCGCTGCCGAGCTTTGCGGCAATAAATCCAGCCACCTTTTCGGTTCCGCCCGTCGGGCTGAAGCATATATTATATATTTTCATTATTCTTTGTCTGATGTTTGTTTTGTTGCAAATATAATAATTTTAAGGCAAAGTCAGATGAAAAAACTTTGCCGTTTTTTGCCGTTGCTCTCGCCTTTGGCTATCTTTGAATAAGATAGTGTGCGGCTCGGCAGTGCCAAATGAAAAAAACTTTGTTGTTTTTATTTGCCGTTGCTCTCGCCTTTGGCTATCTTTGTAGCAGAAATGGTTTAGATTATGAAATACACAACAGATGAAGGATATTCGGAGCAGGGCACGGAAGGGAGATGTGCCGTGTCGTCTCGCAATAAGGTTATTTGTCTTTTGCTCTTTGTCGTAGGACTGCTCATTCTCGGCGGAGGCGTCTACGGCTTTGTGTCGCTGTCGAAGGCTTCAGGCGCTTTGGGCCATGCCACCGGTGTGATAGACAAGCTCAGCTATAAGAGAGAATACCGGCACCGGAAGAGGCGTACGCACTGGGAGATGCGCATAAGCTACGAGACAGAGCGCTACGGCAAGACGTATATATCGGAGAAGTGCTATCTGCCATTCTGTAGTGAAGGCGATAGCATTGAGGTGCTGTATAATCCGGATAACCCCTACGACGTGCGTATTCCGGGCAATGAGCGCTGCATATGGTTTACGCTGCTGAGCGTAGGACTGTTATGTATGTCGGGCGTGTGGCTGATGCTCAGGCCGCAGCGGCAAAAAGAGCGGCATGCTTAGCGCCATATAATAAAATAAATGTTCTTTATATATTGCATTATGTCCGTTTTGCTATGCCATATAATGACTGAGCAAAACGGACATAATCATGATTTTGTTTTGATAGGGGATGATGTCTTGTTCTATTTTTTGCCTTTCAGCATCTTCAGCGCAGCCGTTAGTGCCGAGTCGGTCTTGCCCAGTGCGTCGCTTTCGGTATATTCTATGCAGACGTCAGGCTGTATGCCGGTGTTGATAATATCGGAACCGTCGGGATTGGTGAAGCGGCATTCTGCTATCAGCGACGAGTAGCCGTGCCCCCAGTTGCAGAATTTAGGACTGCTTATCACGCCCGCTGTCGGTGTGCCTACAATCTTGCCGAGCGACAGGTTCTTCATTGTTGCGGCAAAGTCTTCGGCTGCCGATGCCGTAAATCCGTCAACAAGAATTATAACGGGGGCGGTTATTCTCAACGAGTCGGGCGTGTTGTTCTTCATCACGAACCAGCCTTCCTGAACGGGCTGCATGGCCACGCCGTTATAGTAGTCGGCCAGTTGGCTGACATTTTTGCCGTACATCTCGTAGGCCGTGTTAGCCACTCTTGTCATAATCTTTAAGCCGTCGAATATGTTAGTGTTTCTGTCGGCGATATGTCTTATTATGTTGTGCCATGACTCGTCTGTTCCTCCTCGGTTTCCGCGTATGTCGAATATCACGCCTTTGGCAGACAAGAAATCAGAGAGGTTATTCTCAAAAGCGCTTTTTATTGTACCGGGCAACGTGAACGTGTTCATCTTCATATACATGATGTTGCCTGGCAGCTTCTTTATGCGGCATTTTGCCGTGTCGCGCCTGATGCTCCAGTCGTCAGTGTCGTCGTAGTTCATTATGCTTGTCATGAGTTTTGTGTTTATGGTCTTGCCCTGAGGAGTCGTTATCTCAATATGAAATTCCGCGCCTTCCTTGCCTGTAAGGAATATGTCGAGAGCCTTTCTCTTTCTCCATTCCATGTTGGGAGCCGAAACATACGGATAGACATGCCTTTGCAGATATTCGTCGAGCGTCAGGCCGTCCACCTTCTTAATCTCGCTGCCAACAGGCAACAGCGGTTTTAGCTGCCTTGTAGTGTTGGTTATCAGCAGTTTGTCTCCAGCCCACGTAAGTATCAGCGGCACCCTGTAGCGTATGATGTTGCTGTCGTTAAATCGCGTGTGTCCCTCGTTGAAGTGAGCCATGAACTGCGTCATTAAGCCCGAAAACTCCTGTTCGCTTTCGGCATTCAAGACCTTAGTAAGATAGCATCTGTAAAGACTGTCAGGATTAGTCTCTTTGAATTTCTCAGGAAATGCAAAGTTGTTGCTTATTTCTTTCCATATCGAAGAAAGTATATATATTCTTTCGCTCAGAGTTGTGTCCGCTTTGGCCGTGTATGGCACGATGCACATTAAGGCCAAAGTCGCAATAATTATTCTCCTGATCATGTTACGATGTTTTTGCTGAATGTATAGAGTTAATTTGACTATGCAAATGTACGAATAAAATATGACACATTGAAAAATAACATTGTAGAGTTTTTAGCTGTCAGATGTTTTTAGAAAAATATCTAAAAATTCTGTTTGTGTGTCGTAGATATAAAATGTCAGCCATCTTGTATTACAAAATATTGTGGATGGTATTCTAAAAGATAAAAATCAGTCATGTAATTATCAAAAAGTGGTAATTTTACTAGTCTTTCGTCACTAGAAACTTTATATTCTCAGAGATACAGATTCACGCCCATGTTAAAAGTAATTTATGGTATGGTTGAAAAATTTTAATTACCTTAATAATATGTCTACGACAAGTTTTTAGAAATTGTATCTCAGTTCATTTTTACAGATTTATCCCTTTACAGAATAATAAAATTGCTTTTTAGATATAAAAAATTGCAGTATTAGAAAAAAACATTTATTTTTGTAAAGTCTTACCCATGCTGAAAGCCCTGTAGGGAATAGGGTGGGCAGACATATATATAAAAAAGCGTAACTGGACGCTTTGGTTTTGACGTGTTAGAACTTCGCAAACTCTATGGATTGTCAAAAGACAAAGCAACGGGGACGCCCTTTATGGTGGTGTATATTATATACATCCTCAAAAGATGTGGCATTTATGTCATGCTTTTGAGTGTATTTGTATATCTACATCAGCGTGGGGCTTTCAGCGTTGCTCGTTTCGACAATCCGGGCAATGCGAAGGCCTTAACACGTGGAACGAGTGACAGACTGGCTCCACGTTTTTTTTGTATATATCCAACGCATTTAAAAATTGTCTGTTTGGAGTCAGCGGACACATTTTTATTTATATGAAACTAAACGAACAATTAAAATCTCTTTATTCTTCCAAATGGAAGGATACTTGCACTGCTCTTCAGGCTTTGACCGACACCGGACAAGCTGTAACAAAACCATCTTATCCATTCTTGTTAAGTGTGGTGAAATGGGAAAATGATCAACCTGATGAAGAGTGGTATGCCGATGCAGATCTGAAAGTCATGATTTTTGGAAAGGAAACCAACAGTTGGTCTGGAAAATGTGATGATTTCGGAACACCGCCTTCTCCTGTATTCAATCCGGACGTAACTATGGAGGCTGTAATGGGTTTATACGAAAATTTCTATGCCACTTATTACAAACCATCCGGCTTTAGTTACAATGGTAAACGCTATGGCACTTTTCATTATGGATTCAACCGTTTTGTGTCGTTATTGAACGCCCGCTTTCCTAATAAACGGATAGCTTATTTGTGGAACAACATTGTAAAAGTGGGTAAGGCTGAAGGCTCCGGATTTTGCGGAAATGAGATTTATGATGCACAGAAACAACATTTCATGGTTATCAGAGAAGAGATAGATATACTCAAGCCGGACCTTATACTGTTTCTCACAGGAAACTACGACAGGCAGATTCTTGATTGTTGGAATGAGGCAAAGTTTACTGCCTTGTCTTCATTTTCAGTTAATGATGTGGCTAAAGTTTCGCTTCCCGGCCTTAGTATTCCTGCATATCGTACTAATCACCCGTCGGCACGAATTTCAAAAGAGGAAAAAGAAGCACGACAGGAAACTATTGTGAATGATATTTGATTAAGAATATATAATCCGGAAAGTCCAAACCCGTTAGATAGGACAAAACTAAAAAATCTTTAATATGTCTCAAATGATTAACAGGGGAAAGGAATTGATTCGCATTTCTCCAAAAACTGCAACTAAATTGGAGGCTTCTATCAATGATGGTAGAACATGGTTTCAACGTTTTTCTGGCTCGTCATGTGGTGATTTCTATGATTTGACAGATAACGGAAGAGAAATCTTGGCCCAGACTTCAAAAGGGCTTTATTGTTCTATAAACGAAGGTAGAACGTGGTTTAGGCGTAATTGATGTAATTTAAGATTGAGAGAGTGTGTTGAAAATGGCAATGCACTCTCTTATATTATTTAAAATATTTTACTTTATGAAACTAACTCAGAAAAAGGCAGTTTGTGTAGTAACAATTTTGGTTGTCATAGCATGTTTCTTTGCTGTATATTTGAGATTATTTACAGGTAAGGAACTTTGGTATGAGATGTTTGCAGCAGTTTTAGGCGTTATCATTACCGCAGTTATAACAATGATACTTCTCAAAGGTCAAAGTGATGATGACGTCGAACGTGAGAGAGCAGCAAAGATATTTGAGGAGAAGCTTCGTATTTATCAAGACTATCTTCATTCTTTATGTGACATAATCAAAGAACATAGCCTTTCGGACGAAGGAAAAATACGTCTTGAATTTCAAACATCTTATGTGGCAATGCATTGTGATCCACAATATATAGCAACAGTAAGCAATTCTGTTAAAGAACTTATAGAGTATTGTTGCCCTGATGAAGATGATGAAAATCTGAATCGGAAAGATAAGAGCGGTTCACCAGATCCTTTATTGGATAATCTTTTCTGTATTGTAGAAGCTTTTAGAAAAGACTTGTATGGTGATAATTTTAGATTTGATGACAAATATAAACGAAATACGCTGGAAAATTTCTCTGATGCTTATCGTAATGCAAAAAGTAATGATGGAAGTGTAGAAAAAGAGTCGCAACGTATAAAAGTTGACTTGAATGTACTTCCTAATTCATTGAAGAATGTAAATTTTGAAACAGTTTCAGAAAACATATCCGAAGAGAAAGATTCTGAGCAACAATCAAGACCAGTTCATACAGAAGATACAAGTATATGGGATAATTCTTTGTCGAAATGGAAAGAAGAAGGTTGGCTGGTTGAAGGTATGTCCGATCAAAATGACTGGTTCTGCATGACAAATGCAAACGGTAATCCAGGAGTTATTGGTGTTGGATTTATGCAAGGACATTATTATATGCAAGCTACATATAAAGATGATTATGATTTCTCAAAACCTTTGAAGTGGGAAAAAGGAGGACGTAGAAGTTATGGCCGATGGTTACAATATTTAGCAGAGCCTTATTACAATATTGCTGAAGGAAAATTTGTAGAGACATTTAAGTCTGACAAAGAGTTGCAGCAATATATTGTAGATAATGTGGATGAATTGAAAAATATAATAACCCGACATCATCGTACAGCGACATGGAAAAATGAAGTGGGTTCTTATGATAATTGGAAGATCTTTATTTGGTATTGGGATATGTTAGCTTGTGAATTTTCCTTAGAAAAAGAAGGTATTCCTTATATGGATATTATTGAAAGTGAGAAAAAAGGAGAGGTTCTGATACAATTGGCTAATCGGAAAGAGGATAATAATTTATTGAATAACACTTTAAAACGAATAGGATGTCAAGACAAGAATATTGAGCCAAGTGGTTATGTAATTTTGGAAGTTGTGCATTCCACTGATGCTAGTGCCGTTTCTAAAAGTGTAAAATATTGGATAGAAAGAATAAACTGTTGATTGCCCAATAATATACTTTTTATCAAAATTAAATATTTTCCTGGTTTACAGTCATGTGTAATTATGTTTTTCACTTATGAAACCATGAATTACACATGACTTTTTTATGGAAAGCAATAACACAAACCAATCGTAATGGATGACATTTCTGCATAAACGTAATTTTATGCAATTAAATACGTATGCAGCATGAATTATGAATAATATTAATATTTGAAACTTGTAGCCTTAAAGCATCCCCGTTTTAACCGCCACAAGAGTAATCACAATTGGCTGACGCCGAACTTTGTTTTTCCATTCTCAATTCTCCATTCTCAATTGGCATATGCCCCGTTACGCCTCGATGTTGTATTTCTGAATCTTGTTATACAGCGTCTTGCGGTCTATGGCGAGCAGTTGGGCCGTCTTGGTCTTGTTGCCGCCCGTGGCGCGCAGGGCGTCTATTATGCGCTGTCGTTCGGTCTGCTCGTCGTGCAGGGCTGTGGGCTCCTGTCTCACGGGGCGCGTCATGGCCTTCGACAGCTCCTCGGTGCCGATGTATGAGCCGCGCGTAAGCAGGGTGGCACGCTTCACCACGTTGTTAAGCTCGCGCAGGTTGCCCGGCCAGCTGTATCGCGCAAGCATCTCCGACGCCTTGTCGTCGAATCCCGCCACGTTGCGTCCCAGCTCCTCGTTGGCCTGACTGACAAAGAGGTCGGCAAACAGAAACAGGTCGGCGCCGCGGTCTTTAAGTTCGGGCATGTATATGGTGAACTCGTTGATGCGGTGATAAAGGTCTTCGCGGAACTTTCCGTCGGCAACGAGCTGCGCCAGGTTGCCGTTGGTGGCGCACACCAGTCGGATGTCCACGCTTATCTCCTTGGGCGAGCCTAACGGGCGCACCTTGCGCTCCTGAAGGGCACGCAGCAGCTGCACCTGCACGTCGTAGGTCAGGTTGCCCACCTCGTCGAGGAACAGCGTTCCGCCGTTGGCCTCCTCAAAGGCTCCGTGCTTGTCGGTAGTGGCGCCTGTGAAGGCTCCCTTGGTGTATCCGAAGAACTCAGAGGCTGCCACGTCCTTGGGTATGGCTCCGCAGTCGAGCGCAAAGAAGGGCTTGTCGGCGCGGCTGCTCTGACTGTGAATGCGGCGCGCCACATACTCTTTGCCCGTGCCGCTGGCTCCGAGAATGAGCACCGACATGGGTGTTGGTGCAACGAGGTTTACGTAGTCGTAGAGCTGGCGCGAGGCCTCGCTCGTGCCTTCTATGTATTTCTTGGCTGCCGTGTGCGGCTTCTGTTCTGCCGCCGCGTTGTTTTTGTCTGCTGCCGTTGTTGTTGCTGTCGTCGGTGTAGCGCCTGCTGTGGCGGCTGCATCGGCGTTGTGGCTGTCGAGCGCGTCGTTTATCTTTTGCAGCAGGATGTCGGGCTGCACGGGTTTGGCTATATAGTCGCACGCTCCCGACTTCATGGCCAGCACGGCGTTCTGCACCTCGGCATAGCTCGTCATCACGATGAAGGGCGTCTGCATGTTCTTCTTGCGCAGCCAGTTGAGCAGAAACAGACCGTCGTGGTCGGGCAGACGGAGGTCAGACAGTATGAGGTCGAAGCCTGTGCTGTCGGTCACTGCCCGTGCCGCGGCGCTTACGGAGCTTGCTCTCTCAACCGTGAAACCCTTTTTGCGCAGCCATGTCTGCATCATGGTTGCGTATGTAAGGTCGTCTTCAACTATAAGGATACTTGCCATGTAGGTCAGAATGTTGTTATGATAACAACTGCGTGTCGTCGTGCAAAATTAGCTTTTTTATTATACATGGCGCAATAAACCGTTGTTTTTTATTGCTTTTTAAAACTTTGAGATTAATGTCTGCGGCTTTCAGATATATTGATTTTTGATTGTTCGACTGCTATTTGTGCTTTGCGTTGCGTGCCTCGCCGCAAAAAATGTTATATTAGCGGAACATAATCAGCAAGTGATTGAAAATCAGAAAATATTAATATCATGAAAATCAAGATTACATTACTGTTTGTTGTCATTGCCGTGCTTCAGCCGCTGAGGCTTGCCGCGGCAGGTAAAGGCAATGCAGGCAAGCCCCGCGTGATAGTGCTTACGGACATTGAGAACGAACCCGACGACGCAATGTCGATGGTGCGCTTCCTGACATACTCTAACCAGTGGGACGTTGAGGGACTTGTTGCCACAACGTCGGTGCATCAGAAGAAGGAGACGGCAGCATGGCGCATACGCGAGATTGTGACGGCATACGGCAAGGTGAGAGACAACCTGCTGAAGCACGAGAAGGGCTATCCCTCGGCCGACTATCTGCTGTCGGTGATAAAGGAGGGACGCCCCGACTACGGCATGCACGCCGTGGGCAAGGGCATGGACTCTGAAGGCTCCGAACTGATAATCAAGGCCGTAGACCGCAGCGACAGCCGTCCGGTGTGGGTGCTTGTGTGGGGCGGCCCCAACTGTCTGGCGCAGGCCCTGTGGAAGGTTAAGGCCACGCGTAGCGAGAGCGAGCTTAAGTCTTTTGTGTCGAAGCTTCGCGTGTATGCCATTTCAGACCAGGACGACAGCGGCGTGTGGATAAGAAAGACGTTCAAGGACCTGTTCTATATCGTCAGTCCGGGCTTCCATCGCCTTGGCGGATACCATTACGCCACATGGAGCGGCATCAGCGGCGACAAGTTTCACGGCCGCTTTGCCGGAGCCGACTTCAGCATAGTTGACAATCCGTGGCTCGACGAGCACATACGCAGCAAGGGCGAGCTGGGCAAGCAGTATCCCTACATGAAGTTTCTGATGGAGGGCGACTCGCCCACGTTTATGTATCTCATTGACAACGGACTGGGCTGTGCCGAGCATCCCGACTGGGGCAGCTGGGGCGGACGCTACGAGCTGTATCAGCCGCGCACTGAGCGCTGGTTTATTGAGCCTGAGACAAGACCGATATGGACCGACGCGCAAGACGAGGTGATGGGCTGCGACGGCTCATGGCACACAAGCAACAAGGCCACGATATGGCGCTGGCGCGAGGCTTATCAGAACGACTTTGCAGCACGCATGGACTGGACCGTGAAGGACTACGACGAGGCTAACCATCCGCCTGTGCCTGCACTGGCATGTCCGGCAGAGATGACAGCCGCCACGGGCGACACCATAAGACTGAGCGCAGCAGGCACAACTGACCCCGACGGCGACAGCCTTTCGTACAGCTGGTTCTACTATCCCGAGCCGGGAACCTTCAACGTGGCTACGGCGCGCACGGGCAGTCCGCTAAAGATAGCGGGCCACGACAGCCGCGACGCCTACTTTATAGTGCCCAAGGGCGGCCGTCTCGGCACGATGCACATCATACTGGCCGTTACCGACAGCGGCACGCCGCGCCTTACGCGCTACGCCCGTGTGGTTGTTACAGTGAAATAAAAAAACATTAAATACAACTTAATATTATATGCAGAAATTATCAATATTGTTATGCTCCTTGTTGCTTGCGGCTTCGGCATGGGCAGGCAGCAAGGCCGATCCGGGCAAGCAGGCCATAGTGCTCGAGGAGTTTGTGTTCATGAAGTCGCCCACGCGCGACTGTCACGCATCGTCTATAATGGAACTGTCTGACGGCACTCTGCTATGCACATGGTTCGGCGGCACACGCGAGCGCGCCAAGGACGTAAAGATATGGCTGGCGCGCAAGCCCAAGGGCGGCACGTGGCAGGAGCCTGTGGCCATAGTCGACGGCGAAGGCGGTACGGTGTTCAATCCGGTGCTGGTGCAGCTCAATGGAGGCGACATACAGATATATTATCTCTGCCCGACGATAGACGAGGGCCGCGTGATAACCTCTTCTGACAACGGCCTTACGTGGAGCCGCCCCGTGGCCCTGCCCAAGGGCTTCGTAGGTCCTGTGGTCAACAAGCCCGTGTATCTCGACGACGGCACCATCGTGGCAGGAGCCAGCCTGCAGGACGCGCCCGGCAAGCGCATACACGTGGAGCGCAGCACCGACAACGGCCGCACATGGACCAAGACGCCGGCGCTGAGCGATCCTGCCGGAACAAAATATAAGCTCATTCAGCCCACCTTCCTCGTGCACTCGCAGAAGCGCCTGCAGCTGCTGGCACGCCCCAACGGCAGCGGACCTGACACGAGGATAGCGCAGACATGGTCGGACGACGGCGGACTGACATGGGGCCCGATAACCGACACCACGCTGCCCAACAACAACTCGGCCATAGACGCCGTTACGCTGAAGGACGGCCGCCATCTGCTTGTCTACAACCACTCTACGCGCAACGACACCACAGGCGGGCGCAAGGGCAGGGGCATACTGACCGTGGCCATGACGCGCAACGGCATCGACTGGGAGGCTGCCGCCGTGCTTGAATACCGCACCGGAGCAGTGCAGTATTCGTATCCGGCAGTGATACAGACGAGCGACGGACTGGTGCATATCACCTACTCATGGCACCGCAAGCGCATAAAGCACGTGGTGATAGACCCCTCAAAGCTCGTTACCTATCCCATCGTAGACGGCGTGTGGCCCAAGGACAAGATGCCGTGGACAAAGAGCACCGAGACCGAAAGTGTGGCACAAGGCACAGAGGTGCTGCAGTGATGCGCAGGGCCTGCATTGTAGCTTTTATATAATGTTAAAACAAGTCTTACTGAACTATGAAGAAACTTATATTTTCTGTTGCAGCCGCCGCCCCTGCCGACTCCGACCACGACGGCATGCCCGACGCATGGGAGCGTGAGCACGGCCTCGACCCAGCCAATCCTGCCGACCGCAACGGCCTTGGCAGCAACGGATACACCAATCTGGAGAACTATCTAAACAGCATTGCGCCCTGACGTTCATGCCTGTGGCAAGCCTGCGCGCTGCCATGGGCCATTGCTCAGGCACGATGCGCCGTGTAAATAAAATCCTGGCGGCAACGCCTGACGTGTGGTTTGATTACGGTCTGAAGTGTATGCACATCTGATAAAGAAAAACTTTTCCGGCCAAATCATAATCACTTATCTTGGCTTAAAATTAATGTTCGCAGTTTTTAGACATACGTTTTTTTGATCTTTTTCAGCCGTCATGGCGCCTTGCATCAGCCTGCAAATCAAAAACACGCCAAAAATCGTAACCATTTTATATGTTTTTCCTTTCAGTCTAAATATTTCAAGCGCTTTGTATGACTGTACATTAAGCAAATCATGCTCATTTACTTTCATACTGTTAGTGGCCCGTTTACGACCCGTAAGTGGGCCACTTTTTATGCAAAACCGGGCCACTTTTTAGTCGTAAGTCATAGGCTTTTTTGCGGATATGTTCCATATTCATATCAGCATGAAGAACCGTATTTGTAGGAAATTAGGTCGGAAGTGCGGCCGGATATTAAAAAAATGTTATATATTTGTGCTTGAATATAAGATATTAATGAGAAAACAAATCCTCAGGCTATTGTTCGTCGCCATATGCATGATGTACGTGCAGAATGGCTTGGCGGCATCTTCGGGCGGCAAGTACACACGCCTGATAAGCGGTGTGTCGTCAAAGTCATACGAAGAGATATTCCGTATGGCTGCTGTCTGCGAGAAGCGTGAGCAGGCAGACAGTGCCCTTGTGCTATACATGGTTGTACGCAACCGTATGAAAGAAGGGTTGAGCGATAAGGAAAGAACTTATTGTGCCGAGGCTTATCTGAAGTCGGGTGACATATATTATGATAAGGGCGACTATTCGGGTGCGCTCGAGATGTATATTGAAGGACTGAAGATTTGTGAGACAGGCAAGAAGCTTAAGCTTGTAACCGTATTCTATAAGAATATCGGTAAGGTGTATTGCCTATTTTATGATTTTGAGCGCGGACTGTGGTTTTACCGTAAAGGCTACGACCTGAGCCGCCGCTACGGCGACACTGCTACGGAGCGCAAGCTGCTGATAAATCTTACCGGACTATGCATATTTCAAGGTAAGATTGCCGAAGCCAGAAAATATCATGAGGCTTCGGTCAAGTTTAATGACGCAGGCGACTATGAAAGCAGGTTTATGAATGCTTTCAACCAGTGCATGCTATTATCGGCAAGCCAGGATTATCGCGGAGCCATATCCGGCTTTAAGCGCCTGGCTGAAGACGGCATCAGCCATAAGATACCTTTTCAGTATGTGTGTTCGGTGTATCAGGAGCTTTACAGGATATACGACAAGCTGGGGCAGAACGACCAGATGCTCCGTTATCTTGACAAATGCTGGAACACGGCCACCAGACACAATCTGCAGCATATGTATGTAGAGGTGCTCGACGACTACTCTCGGCTTTATCAGGCTGAAGGCAACGTGGCCCTGGCACAGCAGTACAAGGCAAAGTTTCTGACCATGAGCGACTCCATTTACAACATCCGGCGCTTCGACATGGTGAAGAGCATGCAGCTGCAGTATGAGATGTCGAAGGCCGACAAGGAGATAACCACGCTCTATGCCAGGCAGCAGAGCCGCGAGCAGGTGATATTCCTTCAGAGAGTGATTCTTGCTGTGGTAATGTGTGTTTCGCTGCTTGTTATGGTGCTGTTCATTGTGGTTTACAGACAGAAGCGCAGGCTCGACCGCAGCTATGCCGACCTGTATGCCGTCAACCGAAAATATATTGACAATCAGGAAGTGATGAAAGTGCGCCATCAGGATGCCCTCAAGGTGATAGAGCAGCTGAAGGATAAGCTGGCTGCTGCCAGCCATGCTGCTGACGCTGGGCAAGGGCACGATGGCGGCAGTGATGCAGCCCATGCGGGCAGCGAGACTGATGTGGCCAGGCAGAAGCCGCTGACCGTGAGCGACGATGAGCGCATGGCACTTGTTGAGGCCATAACAGCCATAATGGAGAATACCGAGGAGTTTTGTTCGGCTGACTTTTCCATTGAGAGGCTTGCCACGCTCGTCGGCTCAAATCAGAAGTATGTGTCGCAGGTTATAAACTCAACGTTCAACAAGAGTTTCAGAGACTATGTCAACGAGTATCGCGTGGCACTGGCGTGCAAGAGACTTGTTGACGGCGGCGACTATGCCAACCTTACCACCAAGGCCATTGGCGAGAGCCTCGGATATAAGTCGCACACATCGTTCATAAACATCTTCAGAAAGCTCACCGGACTCACTCCGGCACAATATCAGAAAATAGGAAAAGAGTCTGTTTAGCCGGAATCTTTCTTTATAAATTTGCTGTATCGTCGTTTGCTCTTTCGCAGGCACTTCACAATTCATAATTCTTAATTCATAATTCATAATTTATAATTGTCTACGCCGAACTTCGTTTACATATTGCATCTGCCTCTCACTTACGCAGGCGTTTATCATCTTTAATTTTTAATTTTTAACTTTTAATTTTTAATTTCTCCGCCTTGCGCCAATAGTAAAAAAGACGGGTTAGAGTATCTGTCTGCCTGTAGCGGCTAAACCATAGATTGTAATTGCCTGTTGGAGTTTAGTTGTTTTTAGTAACTTAACCTGCCTTTATTTGTGTTATTCCGTACAAAATAGCCTTGTTTCTGCTACAAATTCATGAAATTGTAGTTTTTTGATTTGCAGTCTTTTTCTCTAATCTTTACTTTTGCTGCAAAGTTATTCACTTAAATTTTTTGAGTATGCGAAAATTATATCTTGTCACATTGCTGTCATGTGTGTTGGCTGTTGTTTGTAAGGCAGCCGGCAACGGTACAGATGTAAATAATGCTTCACGTACGGACAAGGGTGGGGCTGAGTTTAGAATACATGCTGTTGATCTAGGCAGATTTGTTGCCAATCCTGACAAAGCAAGAAGCCGGAGGCAGAAAGCCCTTCAGGCAAAAGCTGCAGGACAGAATGCTGCCACCCCACACCGCACCATGAGGCTGGCCGACATAAACGAGGTTAACAGGCTTGCAGCCACCGCTGACATGGAGAGGCTCGACAGCGTGGTTTGTACCACAGACCAGACAGGCACGGAAGAGAAATATAGTCTGCAGACCTTTGAGTTTGACGCCAACGGATGGCCCGTGAAGCGCGTCAACAGCCTGTATGACACAGGCAGCAGAGCTTATGTGCCGGTGGAGGTGTATGAGTTTAAGTGGAACGAAGACGGCCTGTGCGAGTCGCAGCTCGCCTACAGCGATGTCTATCAGTCGGGCGAGAGGCGCGACTATGTATACAATGAACAGGGCCTCGGCATAGAGCAGACAGTGTATACATACAGTCCGGCAGGTGCCGACAAGTGGGTGCCGTCATGGAAGGGCGTTTATAAATACGACGGTCGCGGCAACATCATCGAGGAGCAGCTGAGCACGTATAACGCCGCCGACGCTACATGGGCGCTTGCAACGATGAACAGGGCTGCATGGGACGAGCAGGGCATGCAGACGCTCTTTGAGCCTTACAGCTGGAATGGTACAGAGTGGACAGGCATTGACGAAAAGCAGGAGTACACATGGATAGACAAAGACCACATGACACTCTGCAACAGCTATACATGGGACACTCAGACTAAGGCATGGATGCATTATGTCATACTGGAGCAAGACTTTGACGACAAGCTTAACCTGCTGCGCCGAGAGAAGATGTTCTACAACAAGACGCTCGGCAACTGGGCTGGATGCGAGACCTATAACGGGTCGTATTATGAGAACGAGAAGTCGATACTTACATACGACGAAAAGGGACGGAAGCTGACAGAGCGCGCCTATGGTGCGCCCACCACAGAGGGCTATGTCCTCGGGGCCGGCACGGATTATATATGGACCGAACTGTCTGACGGCGGATGGCAGGCTGACATAACGTCATGGCTCGGAGAGTCGAAGGAAGATAATATCAGCTATACAGGCATAGAGCGTTACGATGCTGCGGGCAATCAGACCTATGTGCTCGACAATATGTATAATTATACTACCGGAAGCATGCTGCGCGACTATGAACGCGACTGGACATATAATGACAACGGCGATATCGTGGCCGAGCATACTTACACCTTTACTGCCGACGCTGAGAACAGAAGGCAGCCCGACTTGGCAGTGTATAACACCTACGATGAGCATTATAACATCATTGAGACCGTTAACCAGACAGGCTCCTTGGGCGGCGGCATACCCTTCGGCGCCCCGTCATCAGGCACAGCCGGCGATGAAGATGTTGAATGGCAGAACTCTACAAGGTTTGTATATGTGTATGAGAACGACACCGTGCGCATAGACAAACAGAAATATATGTGGAAGAACGATGAATGGACGCTCAGCGAGAGATACTCTGACGAGTATGAATACACCGTGCCTGTGGAGAACATCGTGGCATGGCCCGGCTTCAATGCTTACCATAAGCTGATGCAGACAACGTCTTCTGTGCTTAGCGGCAATGTGCTTGTAAGCAATGTGTTTAAGTATCATTACAGCGATTTTAGCACCTCCGGCATATCCGGCACGGTTGCAGGCGGTTCTGTACGGGTGTATCCGAGAGTGGTAGAAAGCGGCTTCAATGTTGAGGCCACAGCCGGAGCCCGCGTACGTGTCTATAGTATGAGCGGCGCATGCGTGGCAACGTCAGACCAGTCGTGGGTGTCTGTAGAGGGTTTGCCCGCGGGAGTATATGTAGTCAATGTGGAAGGACATAATATCAAGATTGTAAAGAGGTAATACTTAAGTGGGGGAGCGGGGCATGCCGTTGAGCCGCATGCCGCTCCCTTCAGATTCTGTCATTTGTGTGTTTTTCTGATGTGAATGGGTCGGGCATTGAAGCAGTCCTTACCGGCGGTTTCGTCCCGGCACATCCGCAGGAGTACTTGTATTGTATTTTTTACCAACTAATAAAATAATTACCATGAAATTAAAATCAGTTATCATCGCAGCATGTTCATGCCTTTGCATTCAGGCAATGGCAGACGGAACGTTTTTCAGACAGTTTAAGGACAACGGCAGGATAGCTGCCAGGCTGCATGCCGTTACGACGCAGCGCGGCATGGTCTTGTCTCGTGCCGGACTTATGGCCGAAAGGGCGCTGCCCGCAGCCGCGCCTGCAGGACGCCTCAGGCTTGCCCCGGCAGAGCGCAACGTTGAAGAGGGCACGCTCAAGCTCGACAGTATTATCCAGGTTAACGTTGACGGCACAAAGCTGCAGAAACAGCAGTATGTGTATAACGACCAAGGAAAGGAGATAAACAGAAAGACATCCTACTGGAATGCGTCTACGCAGACCTGGGACGAGCCTTATGAGGAATATGATTATGAGTGGACCGACTATGGCTATATATTGAGCCAGCGCGGTGTTTACAACGGTCAGGGCGTGCGCATGGACTATAAGTATAACGACAAGCGTCAGGGCATAGAGCAGATTAACTATGAGCTTGACGCCGACGGCAACTGGGTGCCTACGTCAAAGGGCGAATATGAGTATGACGACAACGACAATATCATATCAGAATACGTTTATGCATGGACAGGCAGCGAGTGGCTTGTGGCAACGCATAATACAGCAACGTGGGACGCAAAGAAGCGTCAGACCAGCTTTGAGTCGTACACATGGGACGGCTCGGCATGGGTAGGCGCCGACAAAGGCGAGTATGTATGGTTCGACGGCCCTTATGACCCCGGCTATGTTGAGGGCAGCGGACTCGATCCGGAGCGCATGTCTTATAAGTACAACTACTTCTGGATTGACGGTGCGTGGCATAACTATTATATCTTCGTGAACGATATAAGCGAAACCGACGGAAGGCTTCTAGGTCAGGCTGAAAAGTATTACAACCGCAAGGAAGGAAAGTTCAGCGGAGGCGACGACTGGGACGGCCGTCTCAGCCTTAATAATGCGTTTACGTGGGAAGGCAAGCTGACATACGATGAGCATGGGGCCAGCCTGTCCAGTGAGACCTACAGATGTCTGCCCGACAGTTCACGCTGGGTGTTGCTCGGCACTGTGGACTATGTGTGGGAATATGACGAGACAGGAGCAAGGCAGGGCTACACCAATCACGTGAATTGCCAATATGACGACCAGTGGAACAAAACGGGTGAAGTTACTAATTATCGTGAGTATTACGGCTACGATGCCGACAACCGTAAGACATGGGTGCTGCAGCAGGTGGCAGATGGAAACGGAGTTCTTAAAGACCTCTTTGAGGAGAAATACATCTATGACGATAAGGGGCGCCACGTATGCACGGCTGTGTGGGACTGGGACGATCAGGGCGTGCGCAAACCCACATCGCGCACAGAGCAGTATTATGACGATGATGATAATATTATAGAGATGATAGGCAAGTCGGGCGGAGGAGGATTGACTCCTTTAGGTGCTCCTATGACGAAGGCTCCCGGACTTACCGACGAGGACAACGAGGGATGGGTGAACTCGGCGAGATGGCTGTACACTTATGACCGGGGCTACATGACATCTAAGATGGGATACAGATGGCAGCAGGAGCAGTGGACAACGAACACCGGGCAGGACTGGGTGTACGACTTTGACAACCCTGCCTCCGAGGTTGTTGTGCCCGAAGGATGGACCGACCCGTTCAAACTCGACGCAGTTACCGACTATTTAGCCGACGGAGCGAACGGATGGCTCACCATGCCTCGCGAGTATTACTGGACAGAGTTTGTCTCTACCGGAATTTCAGATGCCGTGGCCGACAACGGCAGCGTGCGCATCTATCCGCGTGTGGTTGAGAGCGGCTTCAATGTTGAGGCTCCTGCCGGAGCTCGCGTGCGTGTCTACAGCATCAGCGGCTCATGTGTGGTTACTTCAATCTCATCATGGGTGTCTGTCGATAATCTGCCTTCAGGCGTTTATATCGTCAACGTAGAGGGATACAAGACCAAGATTGTGAAGAAATAGTAAAAAAAATTCTAGACTTGATTATTAAGTGCTATAGGTTATTAGCGCAAATATCAAGAATGATATGAATAATTTGTTTATGGGTCTGTATGGCAAGATACGGCTAATGAAAATGGCACTCGTTGAAACTGTCAGCGAGTGCCATTTGAGTATGGATATTTAGTAGGCCATGATAACATGGCTATTATTTTTCGGGCACGTAGAATTTATCCATCAGCGGAAGCACCATTGTGGGATCATTGCAGAACTGTTGTCCTGTTATCTCTTTTTTCTCCACCATTTCGACCAGCTTGGGGAACTCCCTGAAATATAGTTTCATGGCTTTCTTCATAACTAAAAAGATTCCTTTTATGCCGAGCCAATAAGCTTTGGCTATTTCATCCCCTTTCTTGAGATAGTAATATCGAAAAACATAATTGACTTTGGTACTATTATTGTTCACTGTATAATCAGTGGTTAGTGTTTTATATCCTTTGACGTTCTTTCCTTCGTAAATTAGCTGTAGGAATACCGGCTTATTAAAAGGCTTTGGATCTTTGTTAAATTGATTGGGCATATTCTTTTGTGCCTTTACCGATTCGTAAATTAAGGGTAAAGAGTCATTGAGAGTTGACGTGTAAACTATTCTTTTCACTTCTTCTGATGTGTATTTACGGGCTTTACCTTTGTAGGTATCGCTTATTTTTAAGTCATATACCGGTGAAATTAGGCGTGCTGTGGAAGCGATTGAGCAGTAACCTTCAATTACCGTGCCATCGGTCAGCGTACAGGTTACTTTGTAGTCGTCAGGATTGTTGCGTGCTGTCGTTGGCAGCGCCATGAATAGTAGTGAAAGTATTAAGATAAGTTTATTCATTGTGTTTTATTTTATGGTTGTTTACAATAAGGTTATTGAACACAGATAAACAAATTTTGCAAGTTATAGTTGTTAGACCATGCTTGTAAAATTTGGCTTGTAGATTACTGCTGATCAGTATAAAAGTTCGTCGCTTGCCAAATGTGCGTTGCACTATGCATGCCGAATGCATAGATAGTATTTTCTTTCAATACTTAACTGATGGTTTTCTCTTAATTCTGCCAATTTGAACCTGTAATGTAAGACATGGCTATTTTATCAATGTAATATTTGTTCGTCGCTCCGTTTGCATCTATAGAGCGAGACAAAATTCCTATATCAGTTTAAATATTACTCACAACCGGTTCCGTTTGTTCATTGTCGTTACATAAACATTTTGCAAATGCAGAAAAAAGCCTCAATACAATTTAGACGTAGTTTTTTTCGTGCACCTCCTTTTTTAGTTAAGAAATTATATCCATAGCCAAAAATACGATTTTTTTCTAATTTTGTATATAAATATCAATATTTTATAGAAAATGAAACGAAAATAATATGAATATCATTATTTTCATTTTTCTTATTTGTTGCATAGAAAGAAGTTGCTATTGTTCTGACGGAGAGGAAATGGCTATTGCGCTTGCGTTATTGCGCACATTTGTGGCAAAAGAATGAAGGTGCGTCAGAATGTATTTTAGCATACATATTCTGATGCACCTTCATTTATTGTTTATGTCGTAAAGATGTTCCTGCCGTAT
>OGLY01000278.1_pt1 | contig 27153 bp, 27 predicted proteins | sample 1573091 | NCBI WGS metagenome assembly OGLY01 (sample SAMEA2581916, study PRJEB24529) | metagenome | biome: Human gut stool | place: China | collected 2011
GAAAGCGTGGGACGTGCCAGCTGCACGAACTCCACATCGGGACAGTCGAAGCCCTCGGAAAAGATATCCACATTGACCAGCACCCTGATCCTTCCCTGCCTGAAGCCCTCTACCATTTCCCTACGCTCCGAAGCAGGCTTTTTGCTGTCGATAGCCACAGCCGACACTCCGTGTGCATTGTAATAGGCGGCTATCTGACGGGCATGGGCTATACTGACGGCATACACCATTCCTTTTTTCCCGGCGGCATACCTCTCGACGCTCTCGTACAACCGCCGGATGCTGACCTGACGGTTCAATACCTCATTCATTTCCTTCACCTGATAATCTCCGTCCACCCCACGTTTCTTCAACGAATTTATTATCTGTTGCTCCCTGCTGTCAGCACGGATAGACACGTAGTCGAAAGCAGACAGCCAGCCTTTCCCGATGAATTCCGCGATGCTCCACGAAGTTGTCAGCGCATCAAACAAATCCGTGAAGCCCTTGCCGTTCAGCCGGCAGGGGGTGGCGGTCATGCCCAGTTTCCTCGCCTCCGGATATCTCTTCCAAAGCTCCCTGTAAGTCTCCGCCAGTGCATGATGCGCCTCGTCAATGACAATCAATCCGGGAGCTTCCCCTATATTCTTCCAGTTACGGGACAACCACTGGATGGAGAATACCCGCACCCTTCCGGATTCTTCCGGCATACTGTCTTTCCCCGTCTTTCCGTTCTTTCCCGTTTTGTCCGGTTCTTTTCCCATTCCATACCGGGCTGCGGTTTCCTCTATCTGCTCCACCAGCTTTCTGCGATGCGCCACAATCCACACCCGCGTGCCGATACCGATACCACAGAGAAACTCTTTCACCACCGCTGCCAGCAGATGTGTCTTTCCTGTGCCTGTAGGCATTTGTACCATGACACTCCGATGGAACTCCCACTCCTTAAAGAGCCTGAGCTTCATCTCCTGCTGGTAGTCACGAAGACCATCGTTCTTGCAATACATCATGGTGCGGATGCCGGTCGCCACCGACAACAAAAGAGGGAAAGGCTGCATGCATCATCGCACACAGCCTATAGTGAATATTCTATCTTTATGAATTCATTTTTATCAGCAGCTTGCTAGTTGATATCGTAAATATTTGATATCGCAAACCGTTCCGCCACTGAATTTAATACGAAACCGATGACAGGGGCTATTTTTCTATGAGCCAGTCGCCCAACGTATGCTCCTCCGCATCAAAGCTGATGCCCACTTTCACCACAGGCAGTCCGCTGAGGGTAAAACGTTCGGGATAGTTTTTCAAATTTATCTGAGACATGGCGGCATCGGCATCCTTGCCTAGTTTCAATTCAATAACATACAACATGTCGGCAGTGCGCATCACCACGTCCACACGTCCCTTCGGGGTACGGACTTCCACATCCACATACATTCCGAAAAGAGAGAAGATGATGTAGAACAACTGCTGGTAATGCCCTTCATAATTCGTGTTATCGCAATAAGGAACGGTGGAGAGAAACTCCTGAAGCAGACGCAAGGCTCCATCCATATCGCCCAAGCGTATCGCACCATACATACGGCCTATGGTAGTAAGCCCCATATCGGTATTGTAAGCCAGATAGTTCGGCAACAGACTCTGCATCAGTCCCACCCGTATCTCCCTGTTCGGAATATCCAGCGTGTAAAGCTCGGTATATTTATCATAGTCCTTTATCGTGACATAGCCGCTCTGATAGAGCAAAGGCGTAATAGTTGTCATCCGCTCGGTAGGGGCATCAAAACTGGCAGCCATAGCCTGCATGCTGTGTCCCACTTCAGAGGGAAGAACATGGAACTTGCGCAGCATCTCTATCAGATAGGTGGGCGTGCCGCTGCCAAACCAATAAGAGTTTAACTTGCCATCTTCGAAAGCATTCAGCAGGCTGAACGGATTAAAAACATCTGGCGAAGGCCAGGTGAAATGATAGCCGTCATATTTCTCTTGCAGTTTCAGTAGGGTATCTTCTTTGCTCATCTCCTGCGAAAGGGCAAAGCGTTCTATATACCCGCCCATCTGTTCCAACATTTCCTCTTTAGTGATACCGCAAATGGCAGCGTAGGGCTCGTCCATGCTAATATTCTTGATATTGTTCAGCTCGCTGAAAATGCTGAGCTGGGAAAACTTGGTGATGCCGGTTAGGAACACAAAGCGCAGATAAGGGTCGCACGCCTTCAACGGACTGTAGAAATTACGCATCACATTACGCAGGACGGGGAGGTTCTCATCCTCGTGCACCACATCCAGCAAGGGTGCGTCATATTCGTCAATAAGGACTACCACCTGGCGGCCGGTCTGCTCATAGGCACGCATGATGAGTGTCTTCATCCTGTCATTGAGAGTGACCGCCCTTTCCGGCTTCCCGTATATTTTCTCATGTTCAAAGAGCTGCACATCCAGCATGCTTTCCAATGTTTCCTTGTCCACATGCTTGGCCAAGCTCATGTCAAAGTGAAGCACCGGGTATTCCGTCCACTCGGTTTCCAGCTTTTCGATGGCAAGTCCCTTGAAAAGGTCTTTCTTTCCGGTAAAATAGCAGTGTAGCGTAGAGGTCAGCAACGATTTTCCGAACCGTCGGGGGCGGCTCAGAAAATAATATTTGGAAGCACCGTATGCCATCCGGTAAACATATTCCGTCTTATCTATATAGAGATAATCCTTGTTGATGATTTCCTCAAAAGTCTGTATCCCTATCGGGCATCTCTTCAATGACTGTTGCTTCATGGCGCGCTACTTTTTCTGATTGTACTACAAAGGAACAAAATCTAACCGGAAAATCCTAACCGAATGCTCTTTTTTATTATTTCAGATGGACTTTAAAGACAAGACCTCCGGAGAAGTATTTCCCATTATTCAGCTCGGCTACAAGATTTACATAGTCTTTCCAAAAACTATACTCAAAACCTACATTGCAAGTTCTTGCATCGTACTCCGCCATCAGGTTCAAGCCATTCGCAGCCTTACTTATTATAGATGTTTCGGGAAAAGCAAAACGAAAGTTTGTGCCGAATGAAGGACGTTTATAATGCTCCATACCTTTGGCATTACCATATACAAATGCGGCATGAATACCCCATTCACCTATGTTCTGAAAATTCATGTGTTTGGTTGCAGCCAGATAATACCGTGTTGCGTAGTTATTGGAACCGCTTGTATTACCAGAAACCAGTCCACCGCCGCCATGATCGGCATGAGAAGTAGGATCATCCAAGCCGAGTACGATTTGCGGTGTCCACTCCTTCCACCACCCTTCTTTCCAAAGACGCAGACGCGCACTGAAAGCCCGGTCCTGATTCGTGAATTTCCCCCAAGACTGTTCCGGGAAATAAGTAGAGCCATGATCCGCATGTACCAATGTACAGATATAGGCCACCTCCAGCCAAGGAAAAATAGTAATATTAATGTAATAATTGAAGGTATACCCCACTTCACTGCTACGAAAATGGGTGGATAACGGATGAGTATTCAAATAGTTTCCACCAAACAGGAACGTTTTATCACGCTGCATATCAGCCGTGGGAGCATGAAGCAGTCCGGTAGTCCCCAGCAATGCCTGGGCATCGGCCCATAAGGAAACACTACACAGAAAAACAAGCAATAAGATTCTTTTCATCAAGCTACTCCTTACATATATTCCACATGAACAACAGATTGCCGATAATGTAACGTTTCCACATCCGGCGGGGTTCTTTCAACAACCGGTAACACCATTCCAAAGAATGCCTCTGCCACCAGGCGGGAGCACGCTTTACCGTTCCAGCATAAAAATCGAAAACGGCACCTATCGTTCCGCAATGGCAATGGATTTTTAATTCATTCCAATGCGTGTACGCCCATTTCTCCTGTTTGGGGGCAGTCATCCCTATCCAGAGCAAATCTGGATTTGCCTTGTTGATAGCTTCGACTATCGCCCGGTTATCCTCTTCCGAGAACTCCGGCTTATAGGGTGGCGAATAGGTTTCCACTTCGATGTGAGGGAAATCCACCGCTGCACGCCGTTTGATCAATGCCAGCACCTTTTCGCTGCTGCCCATGAAAAAACATTTTCCTCCCTTCCGATTCAGCTTGTTCATTTCAAATTCGAACAAATCCCAGCCGGCAATGCGCCCCGCAGGTTTGGATTTGGCATTCAGCCAACGACACGCCTTCACGATGCTTGCCCCGTCAGGGATCAACACATCCCCCCGCTGCAAAGCTTCGGCAAAGAACCTGTCTTTTTGGGCGGTGTTGTAGGAATGGGCGTTGATGGTATTGATCAGGAGTTTGCCTTCCGGCAAAACGGCCAACCCCTGGCGATTTTCCACCAGGAACAAATTTGTCAACTTCAATAACATGAATATGGCAGTTCTAAAATATTATATTATTTTTGTGGCCCAACAGCGAACGCCATGAGCCGATTAAAAGATTTTCCATCTATTCATGACCGCATCCACACCGGATACAGCAATGCTTTACACTCCCTTTACGAGATAGGCAGAAACCTGTCCGACAAGGAGCGGCAAGAAGTTATTGCCCGGGTCCGTGCGAAAGGATACCGGGTGGAGGAACTGGAATTTTACGAATATGCCCCGACAGACACCATGCGACATTTGTTTGTACGGATGGAAGGCGAAGCGGAAAGCATTCCTTATTTTATGCTGGACAAAGAATGCTGGAGTGAGATTGTGGATGCGCTACTGGTTGTTTACACATCGCCAAGTTAGGCTATGAAGTCTACATATAACAAGATTCTAAATTTCATGAAGCGGGAGCTCTGTCCTCATCTTTTTGATGATTGTCAACATGGAAGGAAGGTTATTTTTTACCACCTCAAAGACAACCGCTGCATCTAAATCAAAATAATGATGGGCAATAATATCCCTCATTCCCATGACACCCTTCCAATCTATTTCCGGATAATGAACAAGAAGATTTTTATTTGTCATTTTATCTACACCTTTAATGCCTTCACCAACAGCCATTAAAAGCATACAAGTACTTTCCAACCGTTCCATACCAGCCGGAGTAATCAAGTAATAATGGTACGAATCAATAGACTGGGAATTATTTAATATACGAATAATAGCCTGTTCTATTTTGCCCAACATGGCATCAACCATATCCTTCTTATGCATATATTCCTTCCTCCATTATATTTTGTTTCAGCAACTTGTCCATATCTTCACGCAATCTGACAATATCAACGGCACAACCAAACAAATGCTGAAGCTCGTCCTTTATATGGACCAGACAAAACATACTGGGAGTTTGCAATTCCACACATACATCCACATCACTATCTTCGGTTTGCTCGCCACGTGCAACCGAACCGAAGATTCCCATGCGCATAATGCCATACTTATGAGCATTCTCAACCATGTACTTACGCAATAATGCCATATATTCGGAAGTCGTTTTCATATCCATACATCATTCTTCGATAGCAAATATACGGATTCTTATTCTTTCAAACAAGAAAGTAATATAAGAATTGATAGTTCCTCCTCTTATTTACTAATGTCAGGATGAAAACAGATTTTGATTTAGTATGTCTCTCATTCTATTTTCAAATTTATCCAAAGTAAACTCCCGACAGAATTTCTCATGACCGGCACTTCCCATTTTAACTCTTAATTCCTCATCATCCAACAACTTCGCAATACAATCAGCCAACGAAACCGGATTCTGCTTTTCACAAATCAAGCCATTTTCTCCATCTTTCACCATATCGGGGATGCCGCCTTCATTGGTGGAAATGACCGGCAGTTTATATTCCATGGCTTCCAAAATGACCAAAGGGAAACATTCATTATAATAATAGGTTGGAAAAACAAAGACATCTGACTGTCTAAAAAAAGCCTCCTTTTCCTCTCCTACTTTTCGACCGACATAAGCAATCCTATCATTCAAATTCCGTTTATCCACTTCTTCTGAAAACTGTACTGCACCCATCTCTGATGTTTCTCCACCAACAAACTGACAAACAAAAGTATATTCTTTCTCTTTTAATATTTTAAGTGCATCAAGTAATACAGTTACGCCCTTACTGATCAATAAATTAGAAAGAAAGAGTAAATGAGGAACTTCGTTATTCCGTCTTGCTTTTAATTCTTCCTTACATGAGTTTGGTATACCATTCGGGCAAATATATATATCTTCCCTTTTTACATACTTGGCTATATCCTTATAAAGATTCTCTGCCAACAGGATTATTTTCAGATTACTGAAAAAACGTTTATAAAGGAAGTTATAAACCCATTTACTCTGATATGCCGAAACTCCTTTATTGTGATAATGAACGATGACCTTGTACCCCATACATTTCAATATCTGCACTACAATAAAATCTTTAAAGAAAGCTTTCCCCCCGGCATTCGGGGTAATATAAACCAATTCGGGATGAATATCTCTTACAACGTGGTAAATATGCTTCAGAAGCAATACATATCTCAACAGTTTTTTGAAACTTGTACGTCCGATATCTGATAAACTGCCGGCTGTCGCTAAATTTATACAATAAGAATCGAAAGAAGAGTCTATCAATTCGCTTTCCTGAATGTATTTTCCCATCATGGCTGCGCCATGTATAGGTGGAGGAAGATGAAGAATAAAAAGGATTTTAGAGGACATTGCTATTTTTCATGGAAAAAACAACCATATTTTTTCCCTGTCTTATATATATATTCATACTGTTTTTGCATTTGTTGAATATCAAATTTTTGACAAGAATATTGATATACACTATCAATCAAAGAAACCCGATCTATTGTTGGAATTACATCTGTAAACAACGTCATATACTCATCAATACAGTTATTTTTCACCTTCAATGGATAATTTTGAGGTAAAGTTTCATTAAGTCCATCTATATCATTTATAATAACAGGCACTTTATTAATGGACGACTCAATAGACAAAGAATTTAATCCTTCGTGCTCACTGGGAATAAATACATAATCAAAAGAAGACAGGTATTGAGCAAGACTAAAAATAGGAGGAGTAATACGAACATTAGATTTATTTCCCAACTCCTGTAATATGATTTCCTCTAGAGGTCCCTTACCTGCTATATGAAAATAAAATACTTTTTCATCTACTCTCTTTATTATATTTATAAGAACTGGTATTCCCTTCTGAGGAACAAATCGACCAGCAAATAAAATATTTATCTTTCCAGAATATATATAAGGATAAATTTGTTGTGATATTGCAGTAAATCCATTATATATTAATTTTATATTAGAATCAAAACCAAATTCTTTTTGATATGTACAAGTTATCATATTGCTAGTACTTATATTTGCTTTATGCTTTTGCATAAACTTCTCTACAACTCTTCCTATACTCTTCCACTTATTCCAAAGCACCGTATTATGTAAAGTTCTAACAATCTTTATATCTTGCATAATTCTAGGAGCCAATAAACAGGTCCAATAAAGACTCAAATCGGGAATTTCTGTATGTGTATGTATAGCTATGGGACACACTTTTTTTATTAATGCAATGAGTCTTATAGGAAAAAATACTATCCCCATCTTACTATTAGTAAAAGGAGACCGATAATATTTTATACCAGCAGTTTCCAATTCTTTCATATAATCTCTAGAAAAGTTAGAACTTCCTCTTACAACTTCGATCATATGATAATTTATATCACTCTCTTTCGATTTAGCAATATTTATAGCAATTCTTTCCGCTCCCCCTAAGTCAAAATGAGATACAATTTGAACAACATTCATATTATGTGATTTTCTATATTTATATTTCTATTAATGCAAATGCCTTATATGCTTAAGTACGATTTTCAACATTTAATTTTAAAAAGTTATCAATCAATGTTTTATTGATTTTAATCTGTTGTTGAATATGTTTTCTATTTTTAAACAAATAATTTATATACCCCCAACCATACCTTCCTCCTTTCCTTTGAAATATTTGCAAAAGATAAATAAATGCATATTGATGCCATAAAGGTCTATTAAGTCTTTTAAAATATATATTTAATTGAGCCCTAAGAATCAAAGATAAAGATTCTAATTCATAAGAACGAGCCTTATAAGTTAGACTATTTGAGGAATAGGTAAGACAGTACAATCTGTTTGTTATTATTTCATATCTTTTTGCAAGGAAAGATATCTTCATCGAAAAATTAAGGTCATTACCAAAAGGAATTTCATCAAAAAAAATACGATACTTAAACCAAAAATCTGATCTAATCATTTTATTCCATGGAGCCCAATTTTTAAATCGAATATAATCTGCACTTCTAATATTATCAGAATCATATTTTTCATAAATATTTTGCAGATCCTTTTCTCTTGGAGTAGGTAACAAAGTATTTACATCAAGACTATTAGCAAAAAAATAAATTACATCATTATCCGAATTAATATAATTATCTAAAATAGAAAAAGCATTCTTGTTATAAAAATCATCAGCATCTGCAAACAATACCCATTTTCCCCGTATATACTTCAGTCCCTCATTACGAGCATGACCAGCACCACCTCCTTGGGTCAGAATCAATTCCACTTGTGAAAATCCACCCACAACAGCATTCAGTTCTTCCTGATTTTCACTATTATCATCTACCACTATTACCTGAACATCTTTCCGACAAGGAATACTTTTCAGACAACGTTCCAATAAAACAGTGGAATTTTTATGAGGAATAATTATTGAATAATTAATTTCCTCTTTTCGTTCAAAATCTAAATTCATAAGGCACTATTTCCCCATAATTTTTTATCAATAGATTAACAAAGAGAACAACACTATATATTATCACCCCTATACGGTATAGATACAATTGCAATCCAATTCTTTTCATAGACCATATCCGTGCCATATATATGATACCAAACACATTAAATATTTCATAAACACGAGCGAATTCGACGACCAAATTTCCAAACGAATTTAGAATTACAACACCTATTATATAAAGTGTAAGAAAAAGATCTGTTTTTACTGGACACATCTTTATCAAAAAAGCAGCCCATACCGAAACGAATGTTACTTTCAATATGGAATATCCACTATCTTCACCTATCTGAGCATTGCGTATAGCATAATTTATCAATTTCCCCTCCAATCCTGTCTGATCTACAAATCCCATAACATAGTTCACAGCAACATTGAAATAAAAAGCCAAAAACGACATGGCAAGCATAAAAAACAAGAATCTCTTTGAGATATTCCATTTCTTCATATACAATGCAACAAACGGAACGACCAGCAAAGCATACATTACAGAATGGAATAAAATCGCACAAACAACAATGACCAACATACATTTAAAAAAATCCCTTTTTCGCAATTCTTCTATGTTCATAGCAGAAAATGAAACGAGCAATAAAGCAAAGGCAAACGATTGCCTTATAATATTAAAAGAAAACATATATGTCCCCAAAAGATAGAACAACAGTAAAGCAATATTGATATTTGAAGTATATTTCCTGAAAAAACGTCCCATATTAAATGTATAAAACGCAGACATAATACCCCACAACAGCATAGGCGAAGAAGATATATACTGTTTAAAAAGAGCACAAAGTACATTAAAGCCAGGTTCAAAAGGCAAAATCAAATTCCATGTATTAGGATTCAATGTAATTTTACGGAAAGCAGATGAATATGCTATGCAGTCTGTTCCTACATTGTGTGAGCGAAAAAGCCCTATCATTGCAAACAAGATACAAAAAAAATAGAATACGGTCTTATCTCGTGGTGCAATACATGTTATCAACAACAAGAAAACGCCAATAAAAATATAAATTTCCATGCATATTTATTATTTCAATAAGAATCAAAATTCCACACTTCTTCTATTCTTTCTGATATCTTATTTTTTAATTTATTAAAAAGTACGAAATCAATTTTACTACAATGACCGGAAACATCTGATACTCGAACCATTTCACTTAATTGTTCTGAAATTTTTATGGACAGTTATCAGAAAAGCAGGATTCATTATCTTACGAAATGTCTATTCATTTTTGAGACACCGATAAACCTCTGCCAACTGCCGAGATATAGCGGACGTATTCCATTTTGTCTGAGCATACATTTTATTTTCTTCCCCTTTATTTACAGATAATAATTCCTTTGCTTTTTTAATAGCAAGCACAATACTATCAATATCATAAGGATTAAATATTGGATTTCCTGTTTTATTCAATATACTTCCCACATTTCCAACATTCGGTCCAACAACCACACAGCCCGCACCAAATCCCATAGGAAGATTGCCAGAATTAAGAACAGAGAAACGTTGGATAAATACAATATCGCAAGCACAAAAATATGTTTCTGTTTCTGTAGTACTCAAAACACGATTAACAAATTCAACGCCTTCCATCCGATAGCGTATGTAATGCCAAATTCGTGAAAGCATTTCCAATGGTCTTTTGCAAATTAAACGATGACGAAAAAAGCCTGGAACAATAAAGTTTACATTCTGCATATCTTTATGCTTTCTCAACTTCAATATCAGATCTCGTTCCTCGTCCGTCCGAAATTGCCCAAAACACAATATATTTATCCGGTTATCAAGCATTTTTAGTTTTACACAACTTTCATTTCTTCCTTTATCAAATTTATAAATATTGTCATATAAATGGTGAGGAATAATAAAATGTTTGGCTTGCGGATAATCACTTTGCAACAATTTAAAACTATATTCCCCCAGTAAGCATTCGGCCTCGTGCGTGTTTCTCTCCAAGTTATAATAAAGTCAAAAGCCAGACGAAGCATGTCTGGCTTTTGACTTTATTATAGCTTTCCTGTTTATCCTTTCCAATTAAATGGCAGTAAATCGGTGTAATCGTTTTTCTCTTCTCTTTCTTTCTCCTGTACCCTAATCAGCACGTCCTGCATCCATAGTTTTGGGTTCACCTTATTTTCCCTACAGCATCCCATCAGTGAAAAGAAAATTGCCGCTGCATGTGCTGCCTCATGTGATCCGGAGAAGAGCGTATTTTTTCTGTTTAAAGTCAACGGCCTTATAGAACGCTCCACCGGATTATTGTCAATGCAGAACTGTGCGTCATTGACATATCCGGACAGTTGTTCAAAGCGTGTGTACATATAGAACATGGCCTTGGCAATAGGCGATTTATCGACCGTATGTCCATATTCCTCCTTGCACCATTTTTCCAGTTCTTTGATAATAGGGTACGATTTTTCCCGGCGAAGCTTTACCACCGCCTCCCCTTCCAGATGTTCCATTCTGATTTTCTCCTCCACGGCATACAGTCCGCCTATTTGTCCAAGTGCATGCCTTGCTCTGGGAGGGTCATTTCCTTCCGCTTCCACAAAGTTGCGCCTGACGTGTGCCCAGCAGCACAGATGCAACTTTCCGGGTAGCGTGTCGAACTTGTCATATACTGCAAAGCCGTCACTCTGTACCACCCGGACCTGTCCTGCCAGCAGTGTGTCTATTCCGCTGCTGCCACGGCCCTTGTGATATTCAAAGAAGGGGGTATGGAACCGGGGCAGATAGAAGTTCCACATATACCCGCGGTGAAGAGCACCGGGCCGGTCGCTTTCAAGTACGGGATGGGGTGTCTCATCGGCCATGACGTAATAGCTGTCCTTGACCAGTTCACGAAGTTCATTATAGATTGGTTCCAGACGCTGTGCGGCAGCCATCATCCAGTTACTTACGGTGGAAGGACTCAGATGGATTCCTTCACGCTCAAAGATATCCAGCTGTCTGTGCAGAGGCAGGTGGTCGTAATATTTGGCGGTAGCAATGTGGGCCAGTACACTTTCCGAGGCATTGCTGTGGGGATGTGCCATTACGGGCATGGGAGCGGTTATGATACGACCGTCGGCGAGCCGGTATTTAGGACGGATGATGCGTTTCACATAGAATCGGGCGGGACTGACAGCATACTGTTCGCTCACTTCCTCTCCCAGCTTCGTCGCTCCCTCCAACGAAAGGCCTTCCGGCATGGGAATGATAATCTCCTCACGGGGAAGGGACGGGTCGATGGGCTTACGGGCGTGGGGAGTGATCTTTTTCGTGAAGCTTTTACGGAAACGATTGTAGCCATTCTCCGATGTGACGGATTTCCCAGCGGTTTTCTGTTCTTCCGCTACCGGGTCATTGACATCGGACGGAGACTCGAAACAGATGCTCAGCTGGCCGGCATCTTCGGGAAGATGACGTTTTTCACTGGATTTACCCCATAAACGGCGTGTCAAGTCAGCCAATTTCCATCTCAGATCGGCAATGACGGCTGTACAGGCCGAGATTTCTTCGACCTGGCGGGAATACTCCTGCAAAGAGGCTTCGTATTTTCTCTGAAGTTCCGCATGCTCCTTTTCAAGGCATTCATGTTCCTTGCGCAACTCTTCGTACTCTTCCAAAGTAAGGGTAATAACCGGTTCTTTCACTGTACATCCACTTTTTATTATGTGGCAAAGTTATCAAAATAAAACTGCACGGCTTATAGAATGGGGAATTACTTTTCAACTGTTTTCCGATACTTTTTAACAGTAAGCAGCTCATTCAGGCGATTCCAGGAAATTTGAAGAAAATCCTTCTTCCGTTCCTCCTTTTTCAAGAGGAAAGAACCGCGATTCAGACGACGGCATTCCAGACGGTATTCGTCGTCGCACCGATAAAGGATATGCAACCTGCTACGGGAGCGGTCGGGAAAAATATGACAGCTCTGCTCTGACACGCAGGAACCTGTGTGTCGGATGACCTCGCCACAAAGACCGTCAATACCTTTATGGAAATTACAACCTTGGGGATAAAGGTAATAAGACCAAAAAGGACTGCTGCGGAAAAGGCCAAGACCTAAAGGGAGAAGTAGGTCCTGAGGGGAATGGATACCAAGGCTGGAAGACGAAACTTTATAACGACGGCCGCCATCAAATATGAAAAGAACAGAATCAAAATGGTTAGACTCGGAAAAGAGAGTACGTAGTTTATCACTTTCGCTAGAAAATTCTAATACTGAACACATAATGGATTAAGATTATAATGAAGCCACAAAGGTAGGAAGGAAAAGAGGGGAAAAAAACACGCACGAGGCCGAATGCTTACTTCCCCCATGTGTACAAAAGCGTCACAATATTCATAAATAAGTTGATAGAGTGCTACCATATCTTGATTCCTTTTCAGATGCGGCTTAAGATTATGGCAAGTTATAACTATTTTTATACCCAAAGATTTAGCCTTCTGTAGTTGCATCTCCATTTCCTGCAAGTCCTTAGTCCTGATATGTTCCCAATAAAATACGATTTCAGGCCATTGGAAATGAATTATATCATATTCTTCCACATTAGCCCACCATTCCTTAATTGAAGCTGTACAATCTAAATTAAATTCATATAATCCGGCTATCAATGTTTCAACAAATGGATTGGATAATTTAGCATTATCCGATACAAATAAAACTTTCATTTACAAAGAAGTATCTATTACTTAATTATTTGTTCTTTCTGTAGCGAACTAGGAATAGCATCACCAACAAAAAAAGATGACTTAACAGTTCTCCCTTGCCAATTAATGTTAATCCATACATTAGATTTACCACACGCAGGTAAATTGTAAGAAGCCCCTGCGCCTTTAATACCCCTAAAACCGTAGCAATTGATAAATAGATTATGAGAGGGAGGACTCATCGGGCCTTCCGAGAAACCGTGGAAATCAAAATCCACAGGTCTGAAGTAGGGATTGCAATAAGCTACATTATCAAAGACATTCCCATAAGCATTCCCCTCACCACCCATCATATCTGCATAATGGTTATAAAAAACGACATCCTTTACCAAGTTATCGCAAGCATGTTCGTAAAGCTTAATTCCCTGATGCCCATCCGATCCACGTATTATTATCTTTTCGACAGTAATATTACGGCTATCCATAATATACAACGGATTCGTATAATTCTGAATAATAACATTACTGATTGCACCATGCGCCACGCGTTTCATATTTATAGCATTCCAACCGTAATCCATTTCCTGTGCCTGACCAACAGAATAATACAGTGGATAACCATGATGACGGAATAATCCATTCCACTTACTTTCAATTCTAATATCCTGAATGACTATATCTTCCAACATTTCAACCCTAAAAATTTTCGGTGTATATTTCATAGGGCAATCACGCAAAAACGGACGTGTCAGTTTCACTTTATGCTCATCTATAATATGATCAATCTCCACCAGCCATTGATAAGAAGGAGCTTGTTCTTCACCAGCTCTGCATGCCGTCTTCCATTCAGGACGCAGTTCTGTTACGCCTAATATATCTTTAATCAAATTACCATCTTCCGTCGTATTGTACATACCCACCATAATATGGCTACACCCTATCAAGCAATCTGTATTTTCAACAGTCAATATATCATCCCCTATTTTACTTTCTTGTATGATATCCGTACAATACTCCGGAGTTAAAATAGTGCCATCACTGCCAGGATCAGACATTGACAAGCTTTTGGTTACAATATTTTTCTTTTTTAAAAATTGCAATCCCCAAAAAATATTACTAGCCTGAATATTTTCACCAGTAGTAATAAAGAAAGGCGACAACCAAGGATTCTTTTTTCCATATAATGTTGAATTACAATTCACCAATACAGAAACAGGAGTTCCCTGTTCGTCAACTTCTCCTTGAATATGAATATGGGAAGTATTTATGCGAAGAAAATTCCTATTCGCACGATTCCTGTTAAAATAATATCGTCCTTTAGGAAAATACACTATTCCTCCAGTTTTTCCAATAGCATCTATCATTTTTTGAACCTTAGGCAAAGCATCTTCATCAACATCGGGATTTATACCAAAATCCATCACATTATAAAGTCTTAATCTCTCAAAACTCTTTTTCTGTCCTGCATAATTATAATCGATAGCTCCTATTGTATATTCATCACTTCTGATTTTGACACATTGAGGTTTTTCATAATTCTGCAACAATAAGAATTTTTTTATGAATGGAGCACCCAAAGGATTATTTCTCCAATAAAGTCCCATAATAAAAGGAATACTCATCTTCTCTAATAAGAAAAGGTCCAACACGAGAAAGAAAAGGAAAAAACCTGCTGCAAGTTCAGTCAAAGTCAACAAGAAACTTTTACTATTTATATTCGATATTATCCATGTTCCCACTATAGCAGCTCCAAATGAAAGCATAACTGCACCAATATACAGTAACATTCCATTGGTATATATATCAACCCCTATTAATACAAAACCTAATAACGCACAAAGATAGGCTACATAATTAGACAACCGTAGCTTATATTCAATTTTACCTTTTAATAATTTCAGATCTCCCTTAGAAATTTGAACACCTATAACAAAACTTATACTATAAATAATAAATTTCAACAACTCCATATTACTATTTATTTTTCCAAAACGTTTAAAAGAAACTGTTTTGATTTCTTTTTATGTTTCTGTAACAGTGCATTGACGCTGTTCCAATCAATATCAGCGTTAACTTCAAAATTCTCAAGTGGCGTATGTTCATCTATATATCTTTCCTGAAGATTGAATATCTTTAAAAGATTATCAAAACGAGATTTTCCTCTAGATTTATTTCCATAAACATAAAAAGGTTTGTTAAACAAAATACTAAACACACACCCATGAAAAGAATCTGTAAATACAAATTCAGATTCCAACAAGGCTCTCAACCATGTTTCAACAGGAGGCATTACGTATGCGCTTTTGTTGTCCATTCCCTTTGGTGTGATAGTAAATCCCGGCATACATAATACCTTTTCCAATTTCTCAACAAAAGATATTTTTTGCACGCTACTGTCTAAAATGTAAACAAAAATTTTATTATTGTTAACCACTTGACCTACCAGTGATTTATAATCCGTAATATCCAATAACATTGTCGGGTCAAGTGTTTGAATCACATCTACATCCCAATGAAGTTGCTCTCGTATTAACGAAATAGCAGACTCTTCTCTTACGGATATAGCATCAAACCGTTTTATCAATTTACCACAAACCCACTTTTCATAAAAAGAATATTCATTCTTATCTGTACCAAATGAAGCCGAATATGCTATTTTTTTTATTCTGTTGTCTGCAAAACTTAAAAAATATTTTTCTATTCCACCAGTGTATTTAGGCCTCCAAACTTGATCAGAGCCAACAATTATTGTATCATATTTATTTGAAATATCACTAAAGTCCGCTCCAGGTAAAGAATACACCTTTTGAGACAAAGGAATATTCTTTTCTTTAAAAGCATTAACACGTTGGGCCGCCACTAATTCATTATTCCGCAGGATTTTTTCTTCATCAAGTGAATACCATTTTCCTATAAGCATATTCCTAACCAATCTTTTAAGCCAAACAAAATATTTTTTTACCCCATTCAATTGATATGACCAAACTATATTAATAGTTTCTACATCATAACCGTTTTTCTGAAGGAAGCGACTCAATGCATAATTTTGCAATATGCCTCCATAGTTTTTAAACAACCGTAATGTAAGTATTCCAATTTTCATAAGAATCTATCCGTTTAAATATTTTAAGTAACCCAATTTGATACATCGCAAAAAATCCGTCTTTTATCAACATTCAAAAAGGAATATTCCCATCTATATAGACACTTTCTCAAACATCTAATATTATTAAAACTGTGTCCTATTTGCATACTCCTCACAACTCCTCTTTCTTCTCCCCCGCCAAATACTCCCACGAGTTCTCCGTCACCACATTCCACCACTCGCGTTTCACCGCCTCTATCTCCTCGTCCATTCCGCAATCGCCATAATTTTCCACCAAAGAATGCATGATAGTAGCATAAAAATTCAGATTGTCAGTTTACTTTTAAGAGCACTGTAATAGCTACGTTCCGTCATGTGGATAGATTTACAAAATTCTTTTACATTTACGCCACTGGCTTTTCTAAGAACCTTGATGCTCTCGGCCAACTTCTTTGTAGAAAACTCTCTGTCTTTCATTTTTTTCAGTTTAAACATTGTTAATAATACCATCTGTCTCATAATTGTCTGTCCACTGTGGACAGACACGTCTATTTTTTCCTTTGTAACTTCACCGCCATTATTACTAAAACAAGCATACATGGCTATAAAAGCATTGAAACAAAGCGTTTCCATCAGCGAGACGCAGAAAATGATCCACCAGTGGAAAGCGAAAGGAATCACTGATTCCGCCACACTGAAACTGCTGGATCTCTATCTGGGACTGACACCCTACATGACTGCCGAAGGAATATATCCCATGCGCAACCTCTACCAAATCTGCCAGTCCATGAAAACCACGCATACCACCACCTTGCTGGAAAACATCAGGAAGTGCTGCTCATTCGGCCTCATCTGGAACGAAAACCGTACCCACCTGCTGGGATTCTACTCCCCCCTGTGGTGCGACGGACTGAAAAATACCCCCGCGCAAGCAGCCGGTTCTGTTGCCGAACTTACAGTTCCTGTTGCCAGTCCGGCAACTACAGCTGCAAATCAAGCAACTACGAATAATAGTGTATTATATAATATTAATAATATAATTCCTCCGGAGGATTCCCGTAAGGGAGATCCCGCCGGAAACGGAGCGCGGAAAGCGAAGAAAATGGAAGCGGATGCCGGAAAGACTCCTTCGGAAACGCCTGACGGCGAGAAAACTTCTCAGACTTTATCTCCTGCCACCGACTTCTTCCACCGGCTCAACACCACCCCCGAAGACAAGCAACGGGTACTGATACCGCTCATCAACCGCATAGCCACCAGTCACAACTACACCCGCCCAAGGGCATTGCAAACACTGGTAATTCTGGTGAACCAATTTCTCATTCCCCACTTCAATGCCGATCCCCGCTTCTCACGGAACTCGCACGCAGGAAGAATCATCTGGCTGCAAAACCTCATGAAGACGCGCCACGGACAGTCGTTGATGGAACAAGCCGTCGCCCGGCTGAGCAGCGAACTGAGCAAAGACCTGGAGGAGAAACGTAGGAAACTCCGTGAATTCCGCCCCGTCTCACCCTTCGAGTGGAAGGACGCCGGCACGGATATCCGTTATTACGACGACCCCATAGACGGAAAAGTGGAAATACCGGAAAATGCGCCGCCACGACCTGTCGAAACCGCCATCTGGAACGTGCTGTCCAAAGAATGGATAGACACGGGAGATTAGTGGTTAGTGGTTTATGATTAGTGGGCTGCGCATTGGCTGCCCGGCATTTATTTTTTAATTTTTAATTCTCAATTTTTAATTCAAATGAAACCTTATTATTCTCTCTCCGACTTTCCCGACCGTAAGAATGCGGGAAAAAATTTCATTGCCCGGTGTCCCAAATGCGGTACCATGCATCTGTATATCTCAAAAGCCAAAGGGCTGTATCATTGCTTCTACGCCGGATGCGAATTCAATGGCATCCTGACTGATTATTGCAAAGACAAGCGTCCCATGTTCTCTTACCCCAAAGAAAAGTCGTCCGATCGAACCGGAACATACCTACCTCCCGGAACGCGCCACCTCACAGGCAACCTGCCGGAATATCGAAATGCGACAGAAAACAGCGTAAACGAAGTCCCCATGCTGCCGGGCGATTACAAAATCCTATCCCCCGCCGTGTTGCAAAAAATCAAGCCGCTGGACGAATCGCCCGAGTGTACGGATCCTGACCAACTGGCAGCACGCCGTTATCTGGCCGATCAGGGCATCTCTCTCGCCACAGCCATCGCAACGCATATCGGCTGCCTGCGTCATTACTGCATCACCAAGAACAGTGAGGACAAACGCGAACAGGCTTCCTCCGTCTTTCCCTGCATCGCCTACGTGAACTACGTGGACGGACGTCCCGTTAATGCCAAGTACCGCTCATGCAGCCCCTCGCCATCCGCAAAGACCGTTACCGCTGCCAACGCCTCCGCAGTATCCGGAGAGATAGAAATTCCGGACGGAACAACGGAAGAATCTTCCGTAACCTACAGCAAATTCTGGAGTCAGGATTCGCCCACCAAACCATGCGCTCCCTACAACATAGACTGCATCAATCCGCTGTTGGTGGAGGAAGAGACCATTCCCCGACTCATTATCGTAGAAGGCGAAAAAGATGTGTTGGTACTGATGGAAGCAGGATACCGCCACGTCATCAGCGTGCCCTCGGGAGCGGCAAGCGACCTGGCGAAAAGCTTCGAGGCATTCACTTCCTGGCTGGACCAGGTGCAGGACATCGTGATCTGCGGTGACACCGACCTGCCCGGACGCACACTGGTGAAACATCTGTCCGACTACTTCGGAGCACGCTGCCTTTTCACCACCCTGCCCGGAGGATGCAAAGACATAGGCGATGTGATGAATCTTTACGGCACCGAAGTGGTGCAAAGCGTCATAGAAGATGCCTGTGCCTGCCACACCACCGATATCATCACTGTAGAACAACGCAGGGAAGAGGTGATGAACGTGCTGCACGGCAAATACGACCACGGCTACAGCGTGGGCTACGGCCCCTTGACCGACCGCGTTTTCCATCCCACCGACACAGGCATCATGACCGGTATGCCCAACAGCGGAAAAACGGATTTTCTGAACGACCTGACCAGCCGCATCATGCGCGACACGGAACGCTTTGTATGCTACCTCTCTTTCGAAGTTCCGGACAAGGACAAGCATATAGCACACCTGATACACCTGCTGCTGGGCAAAGCCAACACCACCGCCTATACCGACGAGCAGCTGACACCCTATATTGATTTTCTGAACACTCACATGATTCATCTGGATATGCACGAAGTGCCGCCCACTCCCGGAAACATTCTGCACCGGGCCGATCTGGTACGCCGCAGGCAGCCGTTGAAATATCTGGTGATAGACCCTTATCTTTTTGTAGAGGCGCAAAGCGGAAAAGGCGAGACCGAAACCCAAAGCATCAAGTCGATGCTGACCCGTTTCCAGTCGTGGGGGCGCGAGAACCATATCTGGGTAATCATCGTGGCTCATCCGCGCAGCCTGAAGAAAATAGACGGAAAGAACGCAATGGAGGACATCAACATGTACACCATATCCGGCAGTGCCAATTGGGCGAATCTGGCCGATTTCATCCTCTCCATCACCCGTATAAACGAACCCGACCGTGCCTTCACCCGCCTGGATGTGCTGAAAGTGCGCGACCAGGAACTGTGCCGCACAGGAACCGTGTACTACACCCGCCAGCCCTGCGGACGTTATGAAGAGCATGAGAGCGAAGAGGAATGTAGTAGTAACAATGGTTAATCCGTAAGCACTCAATTTAGGGCATCCCCCTTCGAAAGGGCACTTTTCAGTGCCCTAAACCGAGTTTTGTTAATTAATTAGTTTTGAATTTAACATTGGCTGGCAGCCAAAGTGATTTTGTCAGGAACCATGTTAACATAATCCCTGCACCCGTTAAAGATATTTTTGAAAAAAGTTCCGATGAAGTTCCAGATAGAACTGCCATGAAGCTTTACCGTTCCTATCACACTGTGATAAGTTGCTGCCATCTCTGCACCGGCATCACTACCATAATGAAGTGAATTGTTGCGTTGAGTGGTCAGCTTTCGAATGGTTCGCTCAGCCAGGTTGTTGTCTATCGGTAATTCACCATCATCCAGGTAAGCAAAGATCTCTTTCCAGAACCGGTTCAGATAATTGAGAGCTTCTTTATAATACCGGCTTCTAAATTCTGAATCCTTTGACTGTTCACTATCTAACAAACTGCGCAGCTCTATTAGGAGTTCCTTCGTTTCCAAGCTTTGCCTTTCTTGAAACCTTTCCTTGGGAGTTAATCCGGCATCATCGTATTTACGCTCCCTCATAAAGAACTCCTTTAAAATTTCGGAAAAGCGTTCTGCAGTCGGTTCACCACCCTGATTGGAAGCCTTGACAAACTTGTTCTTGGCATGAGACATACAAACTTGGTGGACAGTATCTTTAAACCGGGCTGATTTCAGCTCATTGCCGATAAATACATAAGCATTGTATCCGTCGGACATTATACTCTTCAATTCTGCATCGCCCAAAAAGTCTGTAAGTACATCACGACCACGCGAGCCATTCTCATAGAAGAAAATGGCTGTTTTCCGGGCCTTGTTGACCAGAACCCAAATGTAGCACTTCTTATAGTGATCGTATTTACGCACTTTACACCAGGTCTCGTCGCAGTTCACTATCGAATCTTTTTCCAAAGCTATAGACTTCAATACACAGACCAGTTCGTCCAGGTATGTCTTACCTTTCTTAAGCCAGTTGCGCAACGTGTTTTTAGAAATGGTCATGCCCATATCTGTCAGCCATTGGTGAAGAAGACCAAAAGTCACATTCTTTACATAAACTTCGTAGGCGATAGCCTGCAGAAATTCAGGAGTGGCCCTAGTGCCTTCAAAACTGGTTACTACCTCCGGATGGCCTTCAGAAGGGAAATAGCCCCACTTCGGCTTTTTACCAGGCTCTGCATAATGAACCATCTCAAAACATTCTTCCGTAAGGAAAGTACGGAAACTGAACACCCGTACCATTCTCCTTTCAATGATCCGACCGGGAACCTTTGTCAAATCGGAAGGATGCTCTGTCGCCTCTCCGGCTACCCCCATCGTTTTATAACCGTCAGGGCGATTGGACAAGTCACGGTCTTTCCCGGAAGGCTCTTTTAACTCTTGGGATGGAACATGACCAACCGAATCCGTGCGAAGCGTATCATCGGTTCCATCATAATTATCCTTCTCCTTCCGGTGGTCTGAATCACTTGTTTTAGCTTTAGATTGTATCTTTTGACGTCTATCACCAAAACGTTCCTGATGGGCATAATCAAGTTTTTCTTGAAGTGATTTTATCTTACGTTCAGCCGATTTGCGAAGTTTATGCTCTTCTGACAACCGATTCTCAAGGTCAGCATGTTTCGATTGCATGGATGACATCTGAGCCTTCAGTTCTTTCATCTGAGCCATAAAATCCTCTAAAACAAGCTTCATGGCATCACCTGTCAACCTGAGATCCTGATTTTGCTCAGCAAGGTATTGTATGTATCGGTCTTTCTGATCCTCTGCCATACCTGCGCTATAATTTATAGGGTTGCGTGAGTAGGTTTCCCTACTCAACAACTCTCGTTTTGTTTTAATTATATCTTGTAGATCGATCATACTTAAACCTTTGAGTTACAGCATTAAAGGTAATAAAATAATCGCAAAGCCGCAAGTGGATAAATAGATTGATTATCTGATTTTTAATGTTTTAACTATAGGATTCTCAAGAATCAAAACCACGTCCTTCCAGGCAATCCGATAAACAGTATCTGCCCCGTTCCGCTCCACTTTCATGAACTGATAGCCTGCTACAAACTTCTTTTCGAACAGACTATATGAACGATTATCAAATGAAAACATACGGACTATTCTGCGATTGCGAGACATGACTATAAAGACGTCTCCATCATTGGGCTCACGGTGAAGCCGTTCACGAATGATAGACAGCACACGGCTGTGCTTACAACGCATATCGGTGAAATCACGGACATAATAAAAATGATTCAGACCGGTAACACTCAGCATAACCCCTCCAGTTTCTCTACCATACGAACCAAATCCTGATAGCTTAAATTCTTTTGGGACAAATGCAAGCCATTGCTGATACGAATCTCAACCCAAATACGAACAGGGTGATCAGTTCTGCCTGGTGATACCGGTTGAGGTTGATCAATGGCACTGGATTTTTCCTCATGACCGATTACAGGAGCACCATCAACCTGGACTTCAACTACTTTTTTCCGGGTATCCCTGTACCATTTCTGAAAGATGTTATAAGGAACTTTGTTCTTAACACAAAACGATTGGAGAGATTCTCCATGAGGCAAAGCCTCGGTCTGGTACTGAAAGTAAAACCTTTCAAGATCTTCACTGCTATACATAAATCCTAAAATTTTTGTTCGCAGCGAAGATAGAGATTTCAATTATGAGCCAATTTTTGACTGCTTACGGTTAATCCATACGGCGACGTCGCCTCACATATACGTCTGTGTGAGGCGATACATACGTATGCATAGGTCTGCACATACTGACGTGTAGAACCAAGCATACGGACGCCCGACTCCTACGGTCTTCCCAAATAATGGAAAATCAACCCCACTTGTACCGAATTGAAAATACGCTGTCTGTCCGCATATCCCGAATCGAGCAAAGCCTGATAAAGCGGCTTATGATGGTGTATCCAGGCAGAAAGGCGGTTCAATGCTGCCACAGGAGTGATATCGGGGGCATATCCCATGGCCAAATCCCGTTTGTAATAAGGCTTCACCGGCCATTCGCCCATATACGTTTCTTCTTCGTTCATTACATTCACTTTTTTAAAACGTTTCTATTATCCGTAAATATCCAGCTATTACAACTCCTTTGCAGCAAGCTTATTCACAGAGATTATCTATCAAAGCAAATGTAACAAAAACAACTCACATATAAAAATATATCAAAACCTTTAATTCACTTTATTTCATTCTCCGCCACAATGTGTCACACACCTTCATGTCTGTTTATTTCCCTTCATATCCACACCTTTCCGAAGTGTTATCTTTGTCATGTTCAATTCATATTAATCATTTAACAACAAAATCATTATGGCATTAAATTACAGTGTTTCATTACGTCCCAATCCTCTGGATAAGGATGCGGCTCCCAAAGCTTACGCCACCTCACAGATCAATGGCGAACTTACCTTGAAACAACTCAGCAAACGTGTTTCTTCACAGACTACCGTGAGTCGCGCCGATGTGGTGGCCGTTCTCACCGCTACTGTAGACAATCTGCTGGAAGCCCTTACCGAAGGAAAGCAGGTGGATTTCGGTGAACTGGGCAAGTTCCGTCTCCAGATAGCCAGTATAGGAACGGAAAAACTGACGGATTTCACCGCCGCCCATATCACCGGAGTCAATATCCAATATGTTCCCGGAGAGGATTTAAAAACCATCTTCGGCACACTGGAATTCCAACCTGTAGCCAGCCGTGCCGCACAGGCCGCCGCACTGCGTGCCGAAAAGGAAGGAAAAACCGTGGCAGACCTGCTGAAGAGCAAAAACGAACCGGAAGTCTAAATCTTTAATGTATCACACTTAAAACTTTATCCTTTATGGAAAATCAGAAAAGAAAATCTACTTGGAGCACCATCCTGAAAGTTATCATTGCAGTGGCAACTGCTATAGGCAGCGTCATAGGTATACAAAGTTGTATTTAACCGGCCGGTATGCGCAAGATAACATTGATCATCATCCATTGTTCCGCCACCCCTGAGGGGCGGAACCTGGATTTCGAGACCTGCCGCCACGACCATATCCACCACCGCGGTTTCAAGGATATCGGTTACCATTTCTACATCACGCGCGACGGCGGGATTCACCGCGGACGCTCGCTGGAGCGAATCGGAGCGCACTGCAAGAACCACAACCGGCATTCTGTCGGCATCTGTTATGAAGGGGGCCTGTCTGCCGGCGGCATACCCGCGGACACACGGACACTGGAACAGAAAGCGACCCTGCTGGCCTTGCTCCGGGAGTTGCGGGCTGTCCTGCCCGAAGCAATCATTGTAGGACATCGGGATTTGAATCCGCTGAAGGGCTGTCCTTGTTTTGATGCGGTGAAGGAGTATGGGGGGTTGTGAAAACAGCCCCTTACTTCAATTATGTTTCTACCAAAACAAACAAATCCACGCCACTCTCGTACATTTCTTGCATTTCATCCTCCATTGCACGTTATACAGTAGTATTTCCCGACTTCATATCCACGAAATAGATAGCAACTTCATCATTCAATTGCTCCAACAGGGCATCGATAATATAAGGGCTATGAGTCGTGATGAAAAACTGGTTGTTCGTCAAGTTTATAACACTTTGCACCACATTAATGACACTAAGAGGATAGATGCGCGCTTCAGGTTCCTCAAACAGCAATTTGCTTTGCTTGTTGCTTAATATGGCAGCTTTATAAAATATCAACCGCTACAAAGTATCTGCCCCAAAATAAAACGGTATCAAAAAGATTTCTCGTTGATTCAATTCCCTTTTTAATTTGTTTTCTATGCAAAGAAAGAAATTCCATTCCGTTTCTCCTAATCATTACAGTAGCGAAGATCGGAAGTATTATGGTTGTATTCAGGATACTACAAAGTACCATTTTAAAAATGGTATGCTCTAAATTGCTTACTATTTTATTACATTTACCTTTTTTATTAAATGTAACAAGCCTAACATAACTTTACTTTAGACCAGATAAAATTCTGTATTTTTTTTCTCATAATCTCATCTAAACCAACTGTATATATAGAAATAACTACTATTACAACTAATAACAGGAGCTCAGAAACAAAGCCTTTTACAGTAGAAGAATCTAGCAATTTATTCATGAAAAATGATGGTATTGCAGCAGATACAGTAACCCAAAAACATCGTATAAAAACTGATAGTATTTCATTCCACTTATAATCCACTATTTTCACTATAAGCAAAGGTTTTATCAATAAACCCGCAAGTACATAAACAATGAGATATGCCCAAGAAAGTGCTACAGGCGAGAAACCATTTTCAAACAACAAATAAACGACAGGGAAAGCCAATAGATTCAGCATTGGTGATATTAAAGCATTTTCTTTCAATTGTCCTTTTGCATATAAAGCTGTATAAAAAGACACATCAAAAACCTGAAATAAACTTTGTACAATAGCAATCTGAAGGAATATTGTAGTATATTCTGGAACATTATCACCTAGCCAAATATACAACAAAGGATCGGCCAAAAAGTACATAGGCAAGCTCATAAACAACATCAAATAATAAGAATACTTAGTTGACTGTAATAATAGTTTTTTAGAACCTTGATAATCATTAATAGCATAAAGCTTCACTATTTGAGGATTTACTGCAGTTCTAAAATTTGTCACTAGCTGATATGCCGCATTATTAACCTGCAAAGATATTGCTCTTGCAGAAACTACAGCGGGAAGAAAGAACATATTTAAAAGTATGAGAATTCCTTGACTTGATAGCGTACTCGAAATTCCTGCAACCATGCTCCAACTAGAAAATGACAAAATTGGTTTGAGAATCCTTTTATCTAAAGAGATTTGATATTTTGCTTCTGCAAACTTCCTTGAGCAATAAAATCTATAAAACAGGAGTAAACTCATTTGGACAATAAATATCATTGTTGCATAAACCATCAATCTATCAAAATCACCGACTCCTATTAAATAACAGATTCCTAGCTTAGCTACAACCTCAAAAACACTTGTATATGCATATATATTCATCTTTTCCCGCGCTATTATAATTGCGCTATACGGTACTTGAGTTAAAGATAAAAATGCTGCAAATATTGATAAATGAAATGCATATACAGCAGCACTCATACGATCAGGAGGTATGACCATTTTATTTTACAAAAACAATCGTTTTTTTGTAATCGGTTGGTAGATAAGACTTAAAGAGTAGAAAGTTCGGTAGCCGGTAGCGATTTGGTAGCTGTGCGGGTTTCGCTGCATTGCTTCGCTTTGCTCTTGGAACTGATGCAAATATAGGGATTTTGACCGAAAAAGGGAAATGTTTCGGGGGATTTTTTATTTTTCGGGATCACCGGATTACAGGAAAAGCATAAAAGCAGGAGGCGGTGCAAGAAACGAGGTTGCACCCGTGGTTTTACAAGAAGTGTAAAGTATTGATTTTCAGTGTGTATTTCTGTAGTGCAAGGTGCAGCTATATTTATATATATAGCTGCACCTTGCACCAGCCACACAGGGCTGTTTTGCGGTTTGCACCGAAAACCTTTTAAGTTGTTGTAAATGAATAGGTTTTGAATTTTGATGTTTGTTTCAGGGGAAAGGTGGGATGAACGGGGTGTTCCGATAGGGCTTGGCGGCTTCGTGCTTGCCCTGCAAGGGTTTGGCAGGTGGGTGGCTGGAATGTCGGATTTAGGGCAGTCTTGGGGCTTTTATTCAATCCTTTGCCCTTTCCGGTCGATGTAATACCAATCATCGCTTTCCCAATAGTGGTATTCCCCATCCGAATCGGGAACTTCTTGCTGTTCTCCTGTAGATACTAATTGAAAAGTGCGCTGTATTCTAATTGAAAAGAGCTCCATCCATAACTTGTTACAAAATTACTATAAGTTTAAAATATTCATTTATCTTGTCTCATTTTTTGTG
>OGLY01000287.1_pt1 | contig 26597 bp, 20 predicted proteins | sample 1573091 | NCBI WGS metagenome assembly OGLY01 (sample SAMEA2581916, study PRJEB24529) | metagenome | biome: Human gut stool | place: China | collected 2011
CTATGACAATATTGCCCTATAGAAGAATATGCTTCTCAGACTCCAATATATGGATTAACAGACAATCAGCTACAATTGCCGGCTTGTACATATCAATGTATATCCCACCGTAATTGTAGCTGATTGCTCTTTAAATATAATATAAATTTTTATGATTATCCGTATAAGGAGTTATAACAAAACTTATAACAAAATTATAAATACTTCTTAAGTATCTCTGCCTTATCTGTCTTTTCCCATGGAAGATCAATATCTGTACGTCCAAAGTGTCCGTATGCTGCTGTCTGCTTGTAAATCGGACGTCTAAGGTCGAGCATCTTAATAATACCTGCCGGTCTTAAATCAAAGTTTTCTCTTATAAGCTCAACAAACTTTTCTTCTGAAAGCCTGCCCGTTCCAAATGTTTCAACCATGATAGATGTAGGATGTGCCACACCGATAGCGTATGAAAGCTGGATTTCACATCTGTCAGCAAGTCCTGCTGCAACAATATTCTTAGCCACATAACGTGCTGCATATGCTGCTGAACGGTCAACCTTAGTACAGTCCTTACCAGAGAAAGCTCCACCGCCATGTCTTGCAACACCACCATAAGTATCAACTATAATCTTACGTCCTGTAAGACCGCTGTCTCCATTAGGTCCGCCAATAACAAAACGTCCTGTAGGATTAATAAATATCTTAGTATCTGCATCTACCATTGCAGGATCTACAACAGCATCTATTACATATTTCCTGATATCTTCATGAATCTGCTCCTGTGATACCTCTGGTGCATGCTGTGTGGATACAACGATTGCATCAAGCCTTACAGGTTTATTATTCTCATCATATTCAACTGTTACCTGAGTCTTTCCATCCGGTCTTAAATATGCAAGAGTTCCGTCTTTTCTTACCTTGGTAAGCTGTCTTGCAAGCTTCTGTGCAAGTGCTGCTGAATATGGCATATATTCTTCTGTTTCGTTAGTCGCATAACCAAACATCATACCCTGATCTCCTGCACCGATATCATCAGGATTTTCATCTTCGCCTGTCTTAGCTTCAAGAGCCTTATCAACGCCCATTGCAATATCTGCTGACTGCTTGTCAAGTGCAACCATAACAGCACATGTATTACCATCAAAGCCCTTTTCTGAGCTGTCATAACCAATCTCTACTACTGTATCTCTTACAATCTGTGCAATATCGACATTTGCCTTAGTTGTAACCTCTCCCATAACCATTACAAAGCCCGTATTAGTAAGTGTCTCACAGGCAACTCTTGAATATGGATCCTGTGCATATAATGCATCAAGAACTGCATCTGATACCTGATCACATATTTTGTCAGGATGTCCTTCTGTTACCGATTCTGATGTAAATAATCTTTTTTCCATTAAATATTATTCCTCCATTTTTGTATAAGCCTGAAATTGTCCATAATTTTCAATAGCATACAAGCGCAAATAAAAAAGCCCTCTTTCGAGGACCCGTATCTGTTTTAAGATTCAAATTCCTCTTATTGTTCGACCTGCTTATCATTAATAATTATCTGCTCTAATTATTAACATCACAGGAAAGTCGCTCAGGTTGGCACCTTCCACATATCAGGTATGAGGGGTTGCCGGGCTTCATAGATCCTCTGTATCTCCGCCGCTCTAAATAAGGGACAAACTCAATTTGTATTTACTTTACCGTAGACAATAGTACACAATGTATAGGTGTAAGTCAAGTGTATAAACATAAAAAAAATATAAATGCTATATTTTATCATTTTAAAGTACTCCTAATATATCCACTGCCCACAGTTTTCTTCTAACAACACTATACATTCTGCTACTGCAGCATTTATTATATACATAATATATTATATGTACAAAAACAGCTGGTATTACATGTACAAAAATTGGCAGGTTATAAAATAAATTTACCTTTCAAAGCTTTATTACATGTACAAAAATTGACATTTTATTGTTTTTTTCTTATAATTAAGGTATATCTTGTAGTTATTTATTACAAAATCGTGTATAATTAAAAATATTCAAAAAATAAGGATTGTGAGATTTAAAATGGGGAAAGAATTAAACACTAAAACAACTGAAAAGACAGTATTTATTTTTGATGCAGATGAGGGAATGGTCTTATCAAAGGATGTTACCCTGCCTGACGGACATATGGTAGCTGCCAAGGGTACCGAGCTTAATCTTAATCTTATTACAAGAATTTCCAACTACCATATTCTAGAGATTTCAGTATATGAAGAAGTAACGCCGAATGAACAGTTACCTACGGATGATGAAAATATTACATATTATAACAAAGTACGACAGACTGAACAATTTAAGGAATTCCATGAATCATATAATAATGACATTGAAACAGTCACATCTCATCTTAACCATCTGGTTTTAAAAAATGAGCCGGTTGACACTACTGAGCTTTTATCATCAACTGCTGACATTCTTAACAAATATGATAATACTCTTCAGATATTTGATATGCTTCACTGCATGAGAGATCTCGATGACCTTACATATGTACATAGTGTTAATGTCGCACTTATCGCCTCTATAATCGGCAAGTGGCTTAATTATTCCGAAGAGGATGTAAAGACTCTTGCATTGTGTGGTCTGCTCCATGACATTGGAAAAATCCTCATCCCTGATGAGATTCTTTCAAAGCCTGACAGACTTACTGACAATGAATTTGCAATTATGAAGAACCATGTCAACTTAGGCTATGCCAAGATTAAAGACGAAGACCTCGATTCAAGGATTAAAGAGGCATGTCTTCTCCACCATGAAAAGTGCGATGGAAGCGGATATCCTTTTGGTCTTCCATCTGACCAGATACCTGATTTTACCAAGATTGTAACCATTGCAGATGTATACGATGCCATGACATGTGAACGTGTATATAGGGATTCCATCTGTCCTTTTGAAGTTATAAAAATCATGGAATCAGAGGCCTATACGAAGTATGATCCTAAGTTCATACTTCCATTCTTAAGAAATGTTGTAACATCATATATTCATACCAATGTAAAACTTTCCGATGGCAGAATATGTGAAGTCGTTATGATTAACAGAGATAACTTAAGTCTGCCTGTGGTAAAGTGCGGCGAGCAATTCATTGACCTTTCCAAAGAAAAAGAAATTAAGATTGTTGCCGTATTATAATTAATACATATTATATTTTTTCCGCAATAAAAGATTATTTAATAAAAAAGTTATTTAATAAAAATATCATTTTACCAAAAGATTATTTCACTATTTTTCTTAATGCTGCTTGCAATAAGCGAACTGATATCGACGGTAGCTGTTACATCTCTTAATGCATACAGCTAAACCCGGGAGGCTTAAACACTTCGGATATTACATGCAATACAGATTTTACAATTATTCTCCAATGTATGTCTGTATACATATTCTTAGTGTAACAGCCTCCTTTATAATTATCAGACTCTTATTTCAACCTTTTTAGTTTTTCAAAGTGTTTCAGTTTTTAGTAATTTCAGATTTTTCGTTTTGACATTCTATTTCATTTTCATATATTTTTCTTTTGTCGCCTGTCCGCCTCTTATATGTCTTTCCTGCTTATTTTTATCAAGAACCTTCCTTGTCTTTTCTGCAAGAGCAGGATTCAGCCTGCTCAGCCTGTTAGTCACATCTTTATGTACGGTGCTTTTACTCACTCCGAACTGCTTTGCCGCCTGACGGACAGTTGATCTGTGGCTTATTATATATTCCGCTGTCTTTACCGCACGTTCTTCAATATATCCTTTCAAATTCTATATTTTCCTTATTGACTGTTTGTATATATTATTCTGTTTAAATGCTTATTATTCTTAATTTTACAGCTGCATATTTCCGTCCATATTATTCTATTTTATCAGCATTGCAGTTTGCGGTTAATCCATATAAATATTCTTATATAATTTTATATTTTTTAATTATACGCTGGTATTCTTTTTTATATTTGTTATAATGTTTATTATATTTTAATGATTTATTTTTAGGAGGTTTTTTCCATATGGACATTATCGTTGTAGGATGTGGAAAAGTCGGATTTACAATTGTTGAACAGTTAAGCAATGAAGGCCATAATATAGTCGCAATTGATGAAAGACCCGAATGTATTGACAAGGTGAAAGAAGAACTTGATGTCATGGGCATTGTCGGTAACGGCGTAAGCTATCAGGTACTTATGGAGGCCGGCATCGCAACAACTGATCTTCTTATATCAGTAACAGGCTCTGATGAACAGAACCTGTTATGTTGTCTTATTGCCAAAAAAACCGGCAAATGCCAGACCATAGCAAGAGTACGAAATCCTGTATACAGCAAGGAAATAGAATTTTTCAAAAATGAATTTGGACTTGCTATGATTATTAATCCTGAATATGCAACAGCCGACGAGATATCACGTATATTCCAGTTCCCGTCTGCCATTAAGATTGACCCTTTTGCCGGTGGTAAGGTTGAGATGCTGCATTTCAGAATTACCAAAAATTCACGTCTTAATGGCGAACAGGTCAACTCAATAAGAACACATATCAATAAGAATATCCTTATTGCTGCCGTTGACCGTAATGACCATATAATAATTCCTAATGGTGATTTTACATTTCAGGAAAATGATACCGTATCAATTATTGGAAAGCGACGTGAAGCAGTTGATTTCTTTAAAAAGTGCGGACTTATAACCAATCCTATTAAAAGTGCCATGATTGCCGGCGGTGGCAAGATATCTTATTATCTCGCCCGCAACCTTTTAAGGGCAGGTGTTAATGTTACAATAATCGAGATTGACCAGAAACGCTGTGAGGAGCTGGCAGAGCTTCTTCCAAAAGCTACAATTATATGTGGTGATGCAACTGACCAATGTGTTCTTGAACAGGAGGGACTGTTAAAGACACAGGGTTTTGCTGTACTTACCGGACTTGATGAAGAAAATATTCTTGTAACACTGTATGCAAGAAATAATTCTGATGCTAAGATTATTACCAAGATAAACAGAATTAATTTTACATCTGTAATTAATGAGCTTCACCTCGATTGTGTGGTTAATCCGCGTATTATCATGGCTGACCATATTATCAGATATGTACGTTCATCTAAGAAATCTGACGAAAGCAATGTCGAGAATCTGTATAAGATGAAAGAAGGAAAGGCGGAAGCTCTTGAATTTATAATAAAGGAACGTTCTGCAATTACCGATATTCCTTTAAAGGAGCTGCAGATTAAGGACAATATTCTTATATGCAGCATTTATAGAAACGGGGAAATCATAATACCATCAGGACAGGATACAATCCAGGTTGGCGACTCCGTTGTTATCATTGTTGCCAATAAACGTATATCTAATATCAGGGAGATTTTAAGGTCATAATTAATGATAACAGGCGTGAAATTTACGCTTAGAATCTTTATTCAGGCATTTTTATATCAATTTATGAAGCGAGGATAATTATGAATTATTCAATTATAAGTTATATTATCGGCTGTGTTTTAAAATTTGAGGGAGCTTTTTTACTCCTTCCCACAATTGTCAGTCTTATATATAACGAACATTTATTCCAATATTATCTTATAACAGCAATTGCATGTCTTATTCTTGGATTCATATTATGCAGCAGAAAAGAAGAACACCCTAAGCTGTATACAAGAGAAGGTTTTGTAAGTGTTGCACTAAGCTGGATTGTTCTTAGTGCAACAGGTGCTGTACCATTTGTACTGACCGGAGACATTCCATCATATATAGATGCGCTATTTGAAACAATATCCGGTTTTACAACGACAGGAGCAAGTATTCTTACCGATGTAGAAGCCATAAGTAACTCAGGCCTGTTCTGGAGAAGCTTTACACACTGGATTGGCGGTATGGGGGTACTTGTATTTATTATGGCACTGCTTCCACTTACCGGAAGTTCAACCATGAACCTTATGAAAGCAGAAAGTCCGGGACCATCCGTTGATAAGCTTGTTCCACACGTAAAGGATACTGCCAAAATTCTCTATGGAATATATCTTGGAATTACAGTTATTGAAGTTATTTTGTTACTTATATTTGGAATGTCACTATTAGATGCACTTACTACTACATTTGGTACTGTCGGTACCGGTGGTTTTGGCATCAAGAATACAAGCATGGCCGGTTATAATCCGGCATTACAGAATATAGTTACAATATTTATGATATTAAGCGGTGTTAATTATGCTGCTTACTTCTGTATAATTACCAGAAGATTTAAGACTGCCTTTAAGATGGAAGAGGTAAGATGGTATTTCCTTATAATTGGTGCCTCTGCAGCCCTTATAAGCATTAACTCAATTCATATGTTTAATGGAATTGGGGAAACTTTAAGACACGTATTCTTTCAGGTTGGCTCGATTATAACAACTACCGGATTTTCAACCTGTGACTTTGATTTGTGGCCACAATTTTCTAAGACCGTACTTATAATACTTATGTTTATCGGCGCATGTGCCGGAAGTACCGGCGGTGGAATTAAGGTATCAAGACTATTAATAATAGCAAAAACTCTAAAAAAAGAACTTTCATTAGTAATTCATCCACGCGAAATCCGCAAAATCCGTATGGATGGACATCCTATCGCACACGAAGTTGTACGTTCAACTAATGTATTTATCGGCTGTTATTTCTTTATACTATTTCTATCAGTGCTGCTTATCGGTCTTGATGGATATGACTTTACAACTAATTTTACAGCGATTGCGGCAACGCTTAATAACATAGGACCAGGTATGGAGCTTGTAGGTCCGACACAGAACTTTTCTATCTTTTCTAATTTTTCTAAGATAGTTATGATGTTTGATATGCTTGCCGGAAGACTTGAGCTTTTCCCTATTCTTATACTTTTCCATCCGTCATGCTGGAAACGTCATTAATTTATATATGATTTTTAAAATGTGATGGCGACTGTTTCAGATATTTATGAAAGAACCTCCCCATATGGCTTATACTGTCAAAGCCCGTAAGGGATGCCGCTTCCGTAACTGAACAGTCGCTTCTTTTTAACAGGCTGCATGCCTGAATTACACGGTATCTTATAAGATATTCAAACGGTGTCTGATGAAGAATCTTCTTAAAGCAACGGCATACTTCACTCTTGCTTATATGTGCTGCTGCCGCTATCTGTTCAAGGCTTACCTTCTTATCATAATTATTATGTATATATGTTATACACCGTTTTACCCTTTGTATATCCCTTGAATTAAATCTGACTGATACACCGGTATAATCCTCCTGTCTTGTAAGCATACTATTCCATATGTTACAAAGATGCTCTTTTATCTTAAGCTGATATCCCGTGGCTTTTTCATCATATAGATATACTATTTTAAATAATAATCTCTTTTCACTTTCAGATAAAAGTTTATAATCTTCTCCCTTTAATACCGGTAAAATACAATTAAGATACACATCCGACAATACATCATTCTCAAGCAATGATGTATTCCAGATAAATGATATTACACAGCCCTTATTTTTTAACTGCGGCTGCAGCTGATGAAGTACTTTACTGTTAATAAATATCCCCTCTCCTTCTGACAGTACAAGCTCCTTATCTCCTATAAGCATATGAACCTCCCCCTCTGCTACAAGTGTAAACTGAACCTCTTCATGCCAGTGCCATAATATCAGTCCATATTCAAATCTGAAAAAATCATCCTTATATACCACAAATGGAAATCCGTCTGTTCCATGCTGCTTAATCTCCTTAAAATTCTTATCAACTATTGTCTGCTCAAGTCTTATATCAGTATTCTTGTCCATATTCCTATCTCCTCGTATTATTTCAGGATATGCCCGTACACAACTTTCCTTAATTGCAAAATTTATAATAATAATATCATATTTTGGCAATATTGTGCATATTTTTAATAATATTATCGTAGTTTTAGCAATATATAGCTAATATAATTACTATTGTAAATATACAATGATATTAAATACAACTGTGGAATTAAGATTAGTGTGCAGCATTATAAAATGTCTGCGGAATGGAGATTATTATGATATTAGATTTATTTTCCTTAACTGGTAAAACTGCCGTTGTTACAGGTGCCAATACAGGTCTTGGACAGGGTATATGTGTAGCACTTGCCGAAGCCGGTGCATCTGTTATCGGTGTTGCAAGAAGAAGCTGTGCTGAAACAGCAGAAAAAATTGCTGCATTTAACGGACACTTTAACGAACTTATTGTAGATTTATCTACTCCTGAGGCTGTAGATAATATAATCGCTGGTATAGATTCATTGGGGGAAAATGTTGATATACTTGTAAATAACGCTGGTATTATTAAACGTGCCGATGCTATTGATGTTACTGAAGAAGACTGGGACAGTGTTATTAACTTAAATCAGCGTCTCGTATTTTTTCTGTCACAAAAGATTGCAAAGAAATATATGATACCTAAAAATCATGGAAAAATTATAAATATTGCTTCCATGTTAAGCTATCAGGGCGGTATAAGAGTTCCTGCATATACATCAAGCAAGAGCGCAATAATCGGAATGACAAGAGCACTTGCCAATGAATGGGCTTCTTATGGAATTAACGTCAATGGTATTGCTCCGGGATATATGGCTACTAATAACACGACACAGATTCGCCAGGATTCTGACCGTAACGATGCCATTCTTGACCGTATTCCTGCCGGAAGATGGGGAACACCAGCCGACCTTTGTGGTGCTTCCGTATATCTTGCTTCTGCTGCTTCTGACTATGTCAATGGTTTCACAATTGCCGTTGATGGCGGATGGCTTGCACGATAATCATTTAACACTGTATAATAATTATAATATGCTTATTTGTGCAATCCCTGCACGGCGTAATCTTAGCCGGAAATCACCCTACAGCTAAGGCAATATTGTTCCTTTCCATATTAAAGAATGGGACATCGCCAACTGAGATATATAACACAAATAAAAATATAAAATAATAAAAACAGAGTAATATACATCTATAATGTGACCCTATACATATGATTTTATAGTCACATATAGCACGTATATTACTCTGCTTTATTTTTATATTACTGTATCTGACTTTACTGTTATTATAGATACCCTTAACAGCACGCTATGGTATTTTATTGTTCATTACTGTATCCCTGCGATATCCTTAGCCACTTCACCTGCTATTATAAGTCCTGCTACTGACGGTACAAACGCAGTACTTCCCGGAATATCTCTTCTTTCTGTACACTTATGTTCCGCTCCCGGAGGACATATACAGTTAGTCGTGCAGCTAATTGCCATATCCTCAATTGGTCTTGTCGGTTGTTCTTCTGAATATACGACCTTTAACTTTTTAACACCACGTTTCTTTAATTCACGTCTCATAACCTTGGCAAGAGGACATACCTTAGTCTTATATATATCAGCCACCTTAAACTGGCTTGCATCAAGCTTATTACCTGCACCCATACTGCTTATTATAGGAACGCCGGCCTCCTTGCATTTCATAACAAGTGATATCTTGGCAGTTACCGTATCAACCGCATCCACAACATAATCATACTCATCAAATGTAAATTCATCAGCATTTTCGGGAAGGAAAAAACACTTATGCACTCTTACATCCACATCAGGATTGATGTCTTCCATTCTCTCTTTCATAACATCAACCTTATATTTTCCTACAGTTTTCCTTGTCGCTATAATCTGTCTGTTAATATTAGTTAAGCACACCTTATCATCATCAATCAGGTCAAATGCCCCGACTCCGCTTCTTACAAGTGCTTCACAGACATATCCGCCTACTCCGCCAATTCCAAATACTGCAACTCTTGCATTTTTTAATTTTTCCATGGCTTCTTTGCCAAATAACAGCTCTGTTCTTGAAAACTGTGTCAACATATATATTCCATTCCTTTCACACTAATCATCATTTCTAAGCGGCTTTTATTGCGAAAAATCGAAAAATTTCACACATGTAATTTTTCTTCCGCTCTGAAACAAATATCTGTTTGTTTTATTTTCATACTAATTTAGTAGGTTTAATATATTATATATAACACATTTTGTCAAACTAAAAATATTATCTTCCAAATGAAAACAGCCCCTTCTTCTCATATGGTCCGCTGGTATGTGACACAAGCTTATAACCTATGCCTTCTATCTCTTTTTCCACCTGCCTGATATCAAGTTCTTCCTTGCTAATTACGACCGTTTCACCCTTTTTTGCTGAGGATGTGACCTTTTTTACGTTAAATTTATTTCTCATAAGGTCATTCATATGAGATTCGCACATTCCACACATCATTCCATCAATATTTAATATCGTCTTTACCATAACTCACACTCTCCATTCTTAAAATTCAGGATTCATTCTTGCTAATCTTCATTGCTCAGACATTTTCTAATGCCTGAAATATAGCATTAGTATTTATCAATATACCCCTACAGGGTATATTGTCAATATATTATTATAACAAAATTTTGTCAATATTGATTACGGTAAAAACAATGTTATTGATAAAAAAACTATAATTATTCATCTACAACATTTAATACGGAATGATTTGTCTTTAATCTTTAAATAATATAGAAACAATCCCTTATAACTTCTGAATGAAAATAAACATTAATACAATAAAAATATATTACTCTTGTCACATATATGCTTGAAAACTTAGTAAAATTAGCTTACAATAAGTTAAACATAATGTTCATATTTTATAGAAAATGGAGATTATTATATGACTGACCCTATTAAAAAAATATTTTATAAACAACGAATGGACTTCGAAGCTTCTACAAAGCAAAGAGATAAAGAACTTCCATTTCCAGAAAACGTAGATGAAATAAAAGATATATATTATTCAGATGACCATCTTCCGGCTCACAGACTTGATATATTCCGTCCGGCAGACAGGAAATCTGAGGTTCTTCCGGTAATCATTAATATACACGGAGGCGGTCTTTTAATGGGCAGTAAGGAATTTAACCGGTTCTTTTGTGCCAGACTCTGTAAAACCGGATATATGGTATATAGCATTGAATACCGACTTGTACCTGACTGTTCATTTTTTGACCAGCTCAGCGATGTATTTATGGCAATGGACTATATACAGCAACGTATTGCTGATGATTATGGAGATACAGCTAATATATATGCCTGTGCGGATAGTGGCGGTGCATGTCTTCTTACATATGCTTCTGCCATGATACATAATAATAAGCTTGCCAATGCCGCAGGTATTAAGCCTGCTTCAATTAAGCTTAATGCAATAGGCTTTATAAGCGGTATGTTTTATACTAACCGTTTTGATCAGATTGGTTTATTTCTTCCTAAGTATCTTTATGGCAGACATTATAAGAAAGAAGCATTTGCTCCATATATCAATCCTGAATGTTCTGATATTACAGAGTATCTTCCACCCGTGTTTATGGTAACAAGCCATAATGATAATCTTAGACGCTATACTACTGATTTTGCGATGGCATTAAAGAAACACAATGCCTGTCATAAGCTTATAAGCTTTCCTAAAAAATCATCTCTTACACATGCATTCAGCGTGTTTGAGCCTTTTTTACCGGAAAGTACAAAGACCATACGGGCAATGATTACTTTCTTTAAGCAATACAGCTGCTAATTCCGAAAGAATTATACTAATGTAAAGATAATACTGAACAGATTTTTATTTAATAATCTGCTCAGAAAAAGGAGACTGACTATGAACTACGACGAAAATACTTTCAAAGAGAAAGCCAATATAAAAGCCCGTAGAATATGGCTGGCTTTTGCAATACTTTTATCAGCTAATTACGGCGCTGATACTTCGAATGGATTATTTCCTGCATCACATTATATTATTTTTCTTGTACTATGCTGGGTTCCTTTTTTTATAGGGGACATTGCATTACGGATTAAAGGACGTTCAACGGACATATATAAATTTATAATTGCTATAGGTTATGGCATATTCTATACATTTGTAATATGTACCACAGAATCTCCTATAGCTTTTACATACATTCTTCCTGTAACAAGCCTTTTTGTTATATATAAGAGTAACAAATTTATGGTTTATTATGGTATTGCCAATACCTTCAGTATCGGTATCAGTATTGTATACCATATATTTATATTACATGCTACATCTGCATCTGATATGAAGAATTACCAGCTTCAGATATCATGTATTCTTCTTTGTTATATATGTTATGTATTATCAATCAAACATCTTACGGAAGCTGATGGTGCCCTTACAGCAAGTATTAAAGCCGACTTAAAACGTGTCGTAACTACCGTTGAAAAAGTTAAGACAGCAAGTAATTCCATTATGGAGGGTATTACAGTTGTCCGTGAACTTGCTTCTGAAAATAAACATGGTTCTGATGAAGTTGTAGCAGATATGAATATGCTTACGGATAACAGCTCCCAGTTACAGACACACACAATGTCTTCAATGGATATGACAACCGATATTAATTCACAGGTTCAGAATGTTGTATCTCTTATTAATAATATGGTTGACCTTACAACAGAATCGCTTGGACACGCAACAACAAGCTCAAAAGAACTTGAAAGTCTCGTAACTACAGCTAATTCCATGTCCGATATCTCAACTGAGGTCGATGATATACTGAATGAATTTAAGAAGGAATTTGAAACTGTTAAAGAAGAGACTGGAACAATTGACAGCATTTCAAGCCAGACCAATCTTCTTGCGTTAAATGCCTCTATTGAAGCCGCAAGAGCCGGTGATGCCGGCAGAGGCTTTGCTGTTGTTGCTGAACAGATTCGTACATTAAGTACAGAAACCCAGGAATCATCCGGTCAGATACGGGAAGCACTTGCACGGTTACAGACCATTTCCGATAAAATGACCGCCTCTATTGAACAGGAATTACAGCTCATACAGGTTACACTTGATAAAGTCACACAGACAGGTATCAATGTGAGTAAGATTACCGATGATTCAGGTGAATTAAAACAGCATATTGAAATTATTGATACTGCCATCAAGGAAGTTGAATCTTCTAATAAACAGCTTGTTTCCAATATGGAGCAGGTATCAGGTATTGTTGATACAATGACCACATGTATTGATACCTCTGATGACATAAGCAAAAAGATGGTAAGCAAATATGATGAAAGCTCTGTTAATATTAATAACATAGAAAGTATTATAGAATCCCTGATGCATGAACTTGGTATAGGCGGATTTATGGGAATCTCTGATATGGAACAAGTGTTACAGCCACTCTTGATATCAATGGAGAAAAACAGGATTATCATGGTTCTCTTGTAAATCTGTCAGGCGAAAATCTTATTATAAGATTTTCTAATGTTCCTGATATTCAAAAGAGTGCCACATGCAAGCTCCAGTTCATTGTTGGAACTGTATTATACTGCTGGGATGAAGCTGTTATTAAGCATGATACAACACATGGTTCGCAGGATTTTGCTATCAGTGTCAGTACTAAGCCAACAATTCTTAACAGGAGAAAATATCCTCGTATGACACTTTCTAATCCATGTACTATTACTATTAAAGGCATTGACAGGACGTTTAATGGTCATCTTGATAATATCAGTGCTAACGGCTTCGCATTTATATCAAATGATAATTTCTTTGCAGACAGTAAAGGACAGACCGTACAGCTTGATATTAAGAACTTCGCTCCAACAGAAGGCACAGTTGTTGAAGGCCGTATTATAAGAAGCTCTAACAACGAGGGTTCATATATCGTAGGATGCCAGATGCCTGATGATAACAAGAAGATTATGCAATATATAGAAGAATATATGCAGAATCATAAGCAGAATACTTTCTGATAATTCTTTATGAGAGCATATCTACAGGCATTATAATTATGACTTATATATTATAAAAGATGCTGCATTAAGCAGTTTTATATAGAATAAATTCTTTAATAATTGATTTTATATTCTATATAATTCACTACTTAATGCAGCATCTTTTTACTATTTACGATATAATAAAATATCAATACACTACTATATATTCTATAAATCTATATAACGTATACATCTATTAATCATGTCCATTATCACTTTTAAGTGATATATCAGCCACATACCACGCATTGCCTGACTTAATAAATACATATTTTATATGTGTCGGATATGTAAAATCCTGCGACCAAGTATGAATTACAAGATTAAACTTTACTTCACATGAAAAACACGTATCTGTATATATCTGATAATTATATACAGTCAGATCATCAAAATCATTGGCTGAATGTGATGCTGTCCATATATTAGTCTTAGCTATATTCTTAAGATATGATGTAGCATATGAGCCTGGTAATATATATGGAGATAATGCGCTATAACCCACATCATTAGTTACATAGTTACCATAAGTCTTAGTTATTGTTATTATTCTATCCTGTTGTTCTGTCTTAAGACTATCTGTACTCTCAAACCCATACACAATCTGTCCGTTATCCTCTGATTCAACACTAAGTTCACTGTTATATACCGGTCCAATTGCCTTTATATCAGGCTGTACTGCAAGTCCTGTAAGCTGATATACAGTCATCTTAGGTGCTGTTATATATTTTATAACATTACCAAGATTCTTACATTCAGCATTATCTTCAATGATATAAGTTTCATCAAGGTCAATTCCATTAACCGATATTACTGTTCCTTTTGGAACAGTAACTGTATAATCTTTTGTCTGACCTATTACATTATCAATTCTGTCAATCTCCCATATAGGCGTATTAAACTTTGCTTTTGTATCTGACTTTTTTAAATATACAACGCCTACAGGATTATTTCCATCTTTTAACTGGTATACCGGTGTATCCTTTGAATATTCGCCTGACTTTCTTGTATATTCAATATTGCCTGTACCTAATTTATCAGTTATATATTTTTTATATGTATTATCATCTTCTAATGCACTCACCTGATAATGTATATAATCTGTATATTCATCCGCCTGTCCATTATTTAATGCATTTACTATCTGTTCAATCTTATACTGCGGCTGTGAGGCTTCATATGCCTTAAGAAAACTCCATAAAACGCCCCATATCACTGCAATTACTGCTAAAGCTGCGATTGTTACTCCCAGATATATCTTTATAAACAGCGATGTCTTGTTCCTTTTTCCGTTACTCATTATATATACCTCTTTTTAATAAATATCTTCATCCATAATTATCTTACAATTATTGATGTAGGCATATTCCTTGGTCCATATAAAGAAGCACAGCTATTAATATACTCTCCCTTATAATACATAAGCGATGAAGAACCACCATCAAGATTAGCTGCATTAACAGCTCCGTACTCAAGCATAACATCTATTACATCTGCATATGATGCCCCAAGACTGTTGACCTGCCTTCCATCTATAACAAGCAAAAGAATAGCTCCGTCTGCTCTCTGTCCTATTGCTGTTCTCGGATTAAGACCACTTCCAGAACCATTGACCTGTGACGCCTGCCCATTAACTATAAGAATCGGTCCAAAGCTCAACGCATCCCTTACACCTCTGCTTAATGCCTCTGATGCTGTCATTTTACCAACAACAAGATTATTATTATTATCAAAGCCTATAACCTCATAAGAAGAACCTGCACTTCCATACTTAAGCTCTCCATCTGATATGACAAGTCCTATAGGAGTTCCACCATTACCAACTCCGTTATTGTCCTCAAATCCGCCACCATTAACTGCTGCAACGGCATCATAGTTCATCGCCATATCCATTACCGTCTTTCCACTATATGAAGCACCATATTGTCCACTTATACCTACAGTAACACGTGAAGGATCCTTTACAATCATCATCTTTCCTTTATATGTATCATTGGAAATGTCAATAATCTGTATTCCGTCCTCATCATTATCATCACCGTCGGCAGTATCAGTCTCATTTGTGCCAATATTAATCAAAGAAGTATCTGTTATATCATCAGATGCAACTACAGAATTATCTTTTCGTATCTGTGCAATCTTCTCATCTGATAAAAACATCGTTGCCATAAATTTACCAGCGCTTGATTCCATCGCAGAATTGACAAATAGATTCCTTGCTGTATTTGATGGTCCGAATTCAAGAATATATATAACTCCGAGCAATCCAAGCACGATTACAAATAATGCTGTAAAGATACTTAATGCTATTCTTTTTATCAGCCTGCCCTTGTTATTTTTCTTATTATTTTTCTTATTATTTTTTAGTTTTCTGTTATGACCACCATTTATCTTTTCTTCATCTGATTTTTTATCAGATATTTTTTTACTATCTTTCGTATATTGACTACTGTTAATATTATCTTCTATATCCACTTATTAAACCACCTGTTAATTTCTATATATCTCAGTCCGGTATACCCCATTCCTCTCTGTATATTAATCTGCATATTGTGAAGTAATTCCAAAAAATTCTTCTAATGAAAGTCCTGAATTATATATCTTCTCTGCCCATTCATTGCCTACATATCTTAAATGCCATGGCTCATACTGATATCCTGTTGCAGCATCCTTTCCATTTGGAAATCTTACAATAAATCCATATTCGTGTGCATGCTTATCTACCCAGGCACTCTCTGGTGTATATCCGAATGAATCATCTATTGAATTAAGGTCAAAACAAAGACCTGTCTGATGTTCTGAATGTCCCGGTCTTGATGAGTATGTATCTGCGAGTGCCTGTCCATCCTGTCTTACATATCTGTTATATACAGATACCTGTGTATCATACGATCTGAAACCCGATGATATATATATATTAAGCCCTTCTTTCTTAGCATCCTGTTGCATCTTATTAAATGCAGTCTTTACTTCATCTATAAGATCCCCCGGATTATAAGTCGATGGAAGTGCATATGTCTTATTAGCAATAAGAAATCCCTCTATATATGTAGCCCCATCTATAACCTCAATCTTATATCCCTTACTTGTTACATTCTGACCTGCCGATGCATTATCTGTCCGTGAAGCTTCTGTCTGTCCGTTATTCTTATTATCAGATGTAGTTACAGCATTAGCGGCAGTTGTCTGTGTATTATTGCTATCCGTACTATTCTGACTGCTATTTATAACCTCTCCTGTCTGTATTGTTGCCACATCAGCATTGACCTGAGCTGAATCTTTATTATCCTTATTTGTACAAGCTGTTATCGTTGCCATAGATGATACAACGCATGCCATCACCGCTATTCTTTTTAAATCTCTTCTAAACATAATTCTCCTTATATCCCTGATTGATTATCATAAAATATAATCCGGTATATTATAATTTTGATTATGGACTAAATAATACATGACAGACCTCTTGTCTGCATATTGTTAATCCTCACTATTTATAACCTAATCTGCTAACTTTTGCAAGAAAACTTTTGTTCTTTCATTATCAGGATTATCAATTACATCCTCCGGTCTGCCCTGTTCAACAATAACACCGCCATCCATAAATATAACTCTGTCGGCAACCTTCCTTGCAAAGTCTATCTCATGTGTAACTATAACCATTGTCATCTTCTCATCTGCAAGCTCACGAAGAACCTTAAGTATTCCTGCGGTAATCTCAGGATCTAAGGCTGACGTAAAAAACAACATCTTAGGATTCATCGCAAGTGCTCTTGCAATTGCCACCCGCTGCTGCTGGCCCCCCGATAACTGGCATGGATAACTATCTGCCTTATCAGCCAGACCTACCTTTTCTAACAGACTCACAGCTTCTTCATATACTTCCTTTTTATCTCTTTTCTGTACATGGACAGGTGCATCAGTAACATTTTTCATAACCGAATAATGTGGAAAAAGATTAAAATTCTGAAATACCAGTCCAAAATTATTCTTAAGACTTCTTAATTCATCCTTTGAAACATACTGTGTTGTCTCACCCTCTTTATTAACTGTTGCACTTATTCCGCAATAGCTAAGAGTTCCTCCATCCATAGTTTCAAGAAGTGTCGCACATCTAAGCAGTGTGGATTTACCTGAGCCAGAGGGTCCAATAATTGCAACAACCTCTCCTTCGGCTACCTCCAATGATATATCCTTAAGCACTTCTGTATTACCAAAACTTTTCTTTACATGTTTCATTTCTAATAGTTTTGTATTATTCATATTAATCCTCATTTCTACTACAGCTCTGTTGCGAAATGGCAAAAAATTTTACAAAAATAATTCTTCTTCTACCATAAAAGGCTAATCATTTTGCGCTGAAACAATTAGCCATATCAAAATATTCTTCCAACTGATATCAAAGACTATCTGTAATACTGCATTTTCTTTTCAAGTCTTTCCATTATATATGCAACAATAAAGTTAAATATATAATAAAATAATCCAGCCACAAATAATGGCATAATACTTGCCTGCGTTGCCGCTACCTGTTTTGCAAGTGTAAACATCTCTGTATATGCCAGCGCAAATGCCAGTGATGTATCCTTAACAAGTGTTATAACCTCATTAGTTACAGGTGGAAGCACTGCCTTTACCATCTGTGGGAATATAATCTTTATAAATGTCTGCGCCTTTGAGTAACCCAATCCATCTGCCGCTTCATACTGTCCTTTTGGCACTCCTTCAATACCTGCACGATATATTTCTGCAAAATATGCAGCATAATTAAGTGAAAATCCGATAATTACAGCATAGAATCTGTACGAATATGAAAGAGATACCCCAAACAGATAATATGGTCCAAAAAATACAACAAGAAGCTGTAACATCAGTGGTGTACCACGCATTATTGATATGTATATCTTTGCAATCCACTGAAGCACCTTTAACTTAGACATTCTTATAAATGTAAGTAAAAGACCTAATGGAAGTGAAAATATAAGAGTGAGTACAAATATGCCAAGTGTAGATATCATACCTGTTGAAAGCTGTCCTAATATATCAGTAAAACCATTCTGGCTTCCGCTTCCATCTGAAGCACCTTCTGCTTTCATAACACTGTCTTTGCCTTCCTGACCAAGACATACGCTTTCATCTACATTCCATTTTTTAGCTATGTCCATGAATGTACCATCGGCAAGCATCTCATTTAATGTCTCCTGAACCTGATCTCTTAGCTTAGTATTGCCCTTCTTAAAACCAATTCCATACTCTTCTGATGAAACATGCTCACTTAACATTCTAAATGAATTGCCCCTTGCCTTAAGCTCATAACCTGCTACTCCGATATCCATGCATATCGCATCTACCGAGCCTGATTCAAGATTCATAAATGCACTGTTATAATCACCTACCTGCTGAAGTGATGAAAAGCTTTTTGCAAGCTGTATATTACTCTCACTGGCATCCTCTCCTGTAAATGCTGCAAGAGCTGATGAATCTGATTGTACTGCCACAACCTTTCCCGCAAGGTCTGATAAATTATTAATCTGTGCATCACTTTTTACAATTACAACCTGTGAATTATCTATATATGCTGATGACCATGTATAATCTTTCTCTCTTCCGGTCATTGTAAATCCATTCCATATACAATCTATAGTTCCGGAATTAAGCTCCATATCCTTAGAATCCCAGTCAATTGGCTGCTTAACCAGCGTCCAGCCGTTCTTATCACACACCGCCTGCGCCAGATCCAGATCAAAGCCTACATATTCTCCATTATCATCCTTATATCCATATGGTGGAAATTCCGCATCAAAGCCAACTGTAAACTTTCCACTGTTATCAGTATTCTTTGATGATGAACACGCAGTAAATATTCCTGCTGCCATTGAAAGCATCAAAAGGATAATTAACATTCTTTTTATGTTATTTCCCTTATTATATAATCTGGTAAATATCTTCGACAAAATCTTTTTCCATACCTTTCCTTTATTACTTTATCACGCTATCGTAATAACTCTTTAAGTATACTATATAGTTACAGCTTTCACAATCTTTTTTTATCATATATAGACATAATCATAATCAACAGCTCACAGCAACATTGGCAAGCGAATCTTAAAATCGCAGACCCGTAGCTTATATTTCTCATATAGAGTATGATTACAGAACAAAAAAAGGAACGGTAATCCTTTCACAATTACCGTTCCTAAAATCTATTTACGAGTTCCTGACATCTTTATTATTAATGTACTTATCTGATTAGTCTGGTGAAGCTCTCGCCACCATTCCTTTCTTCTAGATTCAATTACCTGATTAAACTACGGTTCAATAAAGTTCTCACCATTGTTCCTGTCCTATCATGTTATTGTCAGCAAAACTATAATTCTCTAAATCTAATGAAGCTCTCGCCATTATCTCCGATTCATATATATTCTCTAAGTCCGGTGAAGCTCTCGCCACCTTTCTTAAATATCTGCCTCTTACATTAATTGATATAATTCACAGTCAAATGAAGCTCTCGCCATTATTCCTAAATTAATATCTTATTACTTCAAGAAAACTTATAATAAATTATCACTTAATTGATTATTCACTATCAATAAAATTAGTGAAGCTCTCGCCACCTCTTCTATCTATTATTTTCTTTTCTGTAACTTATCACGATGTCTTTCTTGATTTATATACTACACTACAGCATCTATTTTGTCAAGCATTTTTAAATATTTTTATTCATTTTTTGTTATTTTTAATTATATATGCATATTATCTGCTTCTACTATATTAAAACAGATAATTGTCACAATTATTAATCACACAACAAGAACTATCTGTATATATAATCACACATATATAAGATACATTCCAGATTTTATTATGTTGTCCTAATATACCCGTTACATATATCATATACTTTCCGGATTTTCATATTAAATTGCCAGCCATATATTATACATTACATATATAAGATATTCTCCTTTTATATATTAAAATACCGTCAGCATATGCCATTTAATTATAGCTTATTTTAAATTAATACTTTTATTAAAGCTCCTTAAATAATAAAACAGGACTCTTGCACTAATGTCTTTAATAACAGATACAGAAGTATCTACTCTATATCCCCATAAAAACTTAATGCGAAAGTCCCGCCGGCTTATCCTTAATATACTCAGGCTGTAACCTGTACTTTTCAATTCTACTACTCAATACCAAGTGCTTTCTTAGCCTTCTCAAGTGAATCCTTATGTATGAAGATATCACACTTTGAATTCTTACTATTATCTAAAAACTTCAATAATCCTTTATGATATTTCCACTTTTCAAAATATGATATATTATTTTTACGCAGTACCTTTTCAATCTTTCTGCATTCTTCCATAGTAACATCCGAACGGAGCAGACGCTCATTAGTTCCAAATTCTGACATAAAAACAACTCCTCTTTTCTGCTTAAAATAACATCGGCATAAATTATTATGCCGTCAGAAAATTATCCAATTAAGTAATTTCTAGCTAATAATTATATCACAATTTGTTCATAATTTCCATATGAAAAATATCTTAAAAGCCTGTAAAACATGCTTAAATACTGACATAATATAATATTATCACGCATATTCATCTTAAAAAAATAAATCTATCAGGCAAATAACAAAAAAAATAAATCCTTATACATTTAATAATTAAGTTATATTATCATTTACCCTAAAATAATTTCAAATATTAAATATTCTTATTTTTTATTGATATAATCTACCATTATAAATTAATTATATCCTGTAATCTCTACCTGTTTATATTCTAAATACAATTATGTGAGGACTGAAAATACATCCTGCATTATTTAACCTAATGTCATTAATATCGTAACTGCACAAGCAATATATACAGTATAATTTAGAAAAATCTCTCTATAAGATTCTTAGAATACTCTGCGGTCTCTTCCATATCGCCAAAGCTCATTACTTCTCCGGCATAATATGTATTATTCTTTCCCTGCCAGCTTTCAACCTCATCATACCAGCCGCTCTTATAATCCTCCGGCTTAAGATGTGGCAGATAATACCAGGACTGTTCATTGACCATCTTATCAACCTCATAACCACACATCTTCATATCTTCATATACATGCTTTCTACAGTCATCAACAGTTATTCCACGCTCTGGGTCTCCTAATACATATGCTGTAATCACCTGATCTTCTTCGCCCGGCCATCTGTGATAATATACCATCATATGTCCGGCTCTTTCCCTGCACATATTACCCTGAAGATAAGCACTAATCTTAGGATATTTCTTTACCGTAAATACAAACACCTTATAATCATTAGATATTATCTTAGAAAAATACTCTTTTTCCTTATCTGTTGCATCAAAATACTCAGGCATAAATTCAAGAGGTGCAGTAACAATAATCTTATCATATTCTTCTGTACCGTCTGCTGTTGTAACCTTTACAGTTCCATCAGTTCTTACAACCTGTTTAATCTCAGAATTAAGTTTAATATTACTGTTAAGCTTTTCAGAAAGAAGCTCCCATATATGCTGTGTTCCATTTTTCCAACACCATAAATCATCCTTTGTTACGAACTTCGTAAGAGTATCTTTATCAAGATACTTGACAACATATGCTGCCGGAACCTCATCCATATATCCATATCCAAAAGATGTATATGGATTAATTATAAGCTTCTTAATCTTAGGTGTCTTAAATCTGTCACAAAGTGATGCAAAGTCTTCTCCAAGTTCTGTGCTTGTTCCCTTATGTCCATTCTTTGCTGCCCCAGGATACTTCTTATCAAGCAGCTTATAGAACTTCTTAGTCTGTTTTAATACACTTAAGCTCTCAAGCTTTCCTACAGGATTAAATACCTCTCCTGTCTTTTCATCCCTGAATTCCCTGTCAAGTGCAGGTCCCGCAGGATGACCCATTCCTATATAATCCATGACCTCTTTTATGGTATAATATGTAGGGCAGCCCATCATGGCACCCATCTCATATCTCTTACCCTTATATTCAGGAGAGTAGCACTTACCACCGACTCTGTCTGACTTCTCATAAACAGTAATATTCTTATAACCTTTTTTCTCAAGATACATAGCCGCTGTAAGTCCGGCAGGACCGGCACCTGCTATACATATTCTCTCGTTAATATCTGACATATTCTTATTCTCCATTCCACAGACACAATAATAAATGTATCTGTAATATTGTAAATTTTTTATATTATCCTTAAGATTGTAACATGTAGAAATCTTTGCGATATCCACCATATAAACAGCCGTGATATGTAGTTTTAAAAACTGCATATCATAGTATATTACCATAAAATGTATATGTCAACCTGAAACATAACTTATTACACCGTCAGATGAAACATAACTTACTACACTGTCAGAAGCATGAGTCCGGCAACACAACTTATTATGCCAATGATTTTTTAAGCCATCTGCCACTCTTAAATCTACACACGAACATAACTGACCTTGCCGCCCAGTCTACGAACATTCCAATCCATACACCAAGCACTCCAAGTCCCATAACTATTCCAAAGAAATAGCTGCTTCCAACTCTGAATATCCACATTGAAAATATACTTACAAGCATTGTAAATGTCACATCTCCTGAAGCTCTTAATGCATTTGATAATGTAAATGACAATGGCCAGATAAACAGTGATGTGACACTAAAACATCTTAGTATAAGTATGGCAATCGAATGAGCTTCTGCTGACAGGTTAAATATACCGGATATAGCTCCGGCAAATGTAAATAATACTATATTACATATCCAGTCCCCGATATAGGCAAGCTTTATAATCTTCTTAGTATATGATACTGCCTGTTGTTTATCTCCTGCTCCTATACATTGTCCTACTATGGTAATGAGGGCAAGTCCCATCGCAGAGCCGGGAATGTTTGCAAAATCAATAATTGTATATCCTACTGAATTAGCTGCTATTGACGCTGTTCCAAACGTTGATACCATACTTGTAACAGATAATTTACCAATCTGGAACATACCATTTTCAATACCGCTTGGAATACCGATTGTAAGTATTTTCCTTATAATTCCACCGTCCGGCTTAAATTCTGACATTCTCTTTATTCTTATAGGATTAGTCTTTCCACACACAAGCGCCGTCATTGCAAAGCCGGCTGCAATACGGCTTAAAAGTGTTGCAAACGCCACGCCGAATACAGCCCATTTGCATACAAATACAAATATTGCATTACCGGTAACATTGATAATATTCATAAGAATACTTATCTTCATGCTTATTGCACTGTTACCGGTGCTTCTAAATATTGCAGCTCCTGCATTGTATAAACCTAAAAATGGAAATGATACCGATGTAACCATAAAATACAGTATCGCACTTTCCATAACACTCTCTTCAACATGCCCGAATATCGCACCAAGCAGAGGTCTTGTGCAGGTAAGTGATATAATCATCATCGCCACTGCAAATATAATAAGCACCGTTTCAAGCTGTGCTCCTGATTTTTGCGCTTTTTCCTGCTCTTTCTTACCTATATACTGGCTGCATACAACCGCACCACCTGTAGCAAGTGCCGCCATTACCTGTATTATAAGCCTGTTAATATTATCAACAAGTGCAACACCTGATATGGCAGCTTCTCCTGCCTGTGATACCATAAGTGTATCAACCATACCTACGCTTACAGCCAATAGCTGCTCAAACATAAGTGGAATTATAAGCTTTCTTAAATCCTTATTACTAAATAACATAATTTTTCGTTCCTGTTCTTTAATATTTTAATATTCTGTAAAAATATCCGTCATAAGATGATTCTAGTGTAAAATATAAAAGGAGCTGTTACATTTCAAAATACCTGATACTGTATATCACCAATAATATACAGTATCCAATACCATGTATTGTAACAACCCCTTTATATATTTTAATTATAAATATGATGTATTATTACTTAACTTCGTGAATCCATCCTTCAGGTGCTTCAATCTTGCACTGCTGGATTCCTGTTAATGTATCATAAATCTTCTTGATTGTAGGTCCCATCTCATCCATACCACTTGGGAAGTTAATCTCCTCACCGTGATTAACAATCTTACCAACAGGTGAGATAACCGCTGCTGTACCACAAAGACCACATTCAGCAAAATCCTTAACTTCATCAAAGTATACTTCTCTGTGTTCAACTTCCATTCCAAGATCCTTCTCAGCAACATACATGATTGAACGACGTGTGATTGAAGGTAATATACTGTCTGACTTAGGTGTTACAAGCTTGCCATCCTTAGTGATGAAGATGAAGTTAGCTCCACCTGTCTCTTCTACCTTAGTTCTTGTTGCTGCATCAAGATACATATTCTCAGCAAAACCTTCTTCATGTGCTGTTACAATAGCATGCAGGCTCATCGCATAGTTAAGACCGGCTTTGATGTGTCCTGTACCATTAGGTGCTGCTCTATCGAAATCTGATACCTTAATTGTAATTGGCTTAGCACCACCCTTAAAATAAGGACCAACAGGTGTAACAAGTATTCTGAACTGATATTCATCAGCAGGCTTAACACCGATTACAGGATTGCTTCCAAACATATATGGACGGATATAAAGTGTAGCACCTGAACCAAAAGGAGGCACCCATGCTTCATTAGCCTTAACTACATCATTAACTGCCTGTACGAATCTTTCCTTAGGAAATACCGGCATCTCAAGTCTTCTTGCTGAATCTTCCATTCTCTGTGCATTAAGGTCAGGACGGAAAATTACAATTCTTCCATCTTCTGTTGTATATGCTTTCATTCCTTCAAAGCATGTCTGTGCATACTGTAATACACCTGCACATTCGCTGATAACTACCTTATCATCTTCTGTGATAACACCATCATCCCATGCTCCATCTTTATAATTTGCCACGAATCTTTTATCAGTCTTGATATAACCGAATCCAAGATTGGCCCAGTCAAGATTTTTCTTTTCCATTTTACACTACTTCCTTCCGTCATTATTATAAATGTTACCGTTCCAAGCCACATTTACCCACATAGCCACGAACCGTAGCACTTGTACAGTATTGTCCGTCTTTCAGGTCAATTCTTTGTATACACTGGAATGTAAACATTCCACGCTTAAGTTGTATTTTACCGCTATGATATACTAAAGTCAATATCGTTATTTATTTATTTTTTATAATTATAAATTGTTTTATAAGCGGATATTATTCTGACAATAAAACAACAGTTGTGTGCCATCTGACAATATGCTGCCGTGCAGATGAAAAGTATTTTTATCATTGTTTTGTTTCTCCTTAATTTGCCCGGAAATGCCGTGTTTTGCGGGTATTTCCGGGGTGTTGTTATAATTCTCTTTTATATGTCAGATAGGCAAATCATAGCATATTTTAGCAAGTTGTGACTACCTGTTAGTAGTAGAAATAGTAGTAAAAGGAAAAGGCTTACTACTAAGGATTTTTCTTCTTTAACAATGAAATTATCATCCTTCCCCTAGTTTTAGTCAACAAGCATATTAGTTCGATGATTTCTTCAATATTGTCTATATTTGTAGTCTTTTCTCCAAAACTAATTAGTTCACACGTTTTACTTTTATCTCTTAATATGCTATCCCAATTTTCAACCCAATTTTCAAATTCATTTGTTTTAACATCCTCTATTTGCCGCCCCCTAAGATTTGACTTAAAATCTTCCAATACATCTTTAATATACAAATGCTGTGCCGTTTTTATTATATAATCTCTAAAAGTTGGATATAAATCACAAGAGTAATCATCCCAGTGTTCCTT
>OGLY01000319.1_pt1 | contig 24828 bp, 25 predicted proteins | sample 1573091 | NCBI WGS metagenome assembly OGLY01 (sample SAMEA2581916, study PRJEB24529) | metagenome | biome: Human gut stool | place: China | collected 2011
GCTGACTAAAATTTATGCGTAATATTTTCTTTCCCCACTATTTATCGGGTGAGCCCTATTTATCGGATTAGCCGTTTTTAAATAAAAACACAATATGCACAAATAAAAAAAAGAGACACTCGAAAGTGTCTCTTTGTACGCCTGCAGGGGCTCGAACCCTGGACCCTCTGATTAAGAGTCAGATGCTCTACCAACTGAGCTACAAGCGCGTCCTTAACAACTGATTGGTGTTTGTTTCTCAATTGCGAGTGCAAAGGTAGGCATTATTTTTATTACCACCAAATTTTTCAGCAACTTTTTTACTAAAAATTTTATTTTTGCCCAAAATCGCCCTATTTTGCCCATAATTTACCCGTAAAAACACATAGACAATATTTTTTGTAAAATTTAAAAACACATAAAATTATCATGTTAGAATATTTATTATTTGGAAATGTCTCCAACTTGCATTACATTTGCAAAAAATTTACCGCAAACTATAAAAATAATCAAACGACATCAACGTATATACATAATTATTTGAACAGCCCATACATGAACGGGAACAAAACACCCGGACATGAACATATTAAACAAATTGGAATATTAAATACTAAAGTAAAAATAAACTTATTAACTAATCAAAATGAAAAAAGTTTTATCTCTATGCGTAGCATTTATGCTTGCATTAAACTTTGCCCAGGCAAGTGACTACGACACTTATTACCAAAACCTTCCGGTTGAAATGCCTAAAGCAACTGCACCGGTCATACCGGCAAACACCGTTAATCTTAAAGACTTCGGAGGCGTAGGAGACGGCGTAACTCTTAATACAGAAGCTTTCAGAAAAGCAATAAGCGCACTGAACAAGCAGGGAGGAGGGCATCTTGTGGTGCCTGCCGGAATATGGCTGACGGGAATGATTTCGCTTAAGGACAACATTGATCTGCACATAGAGAAAAACGCCATAATAATGGCTTCACCCGAAAAGAGCCTGTTTATAAAAGAAGAAAACGGCAAGAAAGACGACAAATGCACTCCACTGATAAGCGCAAGCAAGCGTAAGAACATCAGCATAACCGGCGAAGGCGTAATCGACGGCAACGGCGCATTCTGGCGTCCTGTAAAGCGTTCTAAGGTAAGCGACGCTGAGTGGAAAGAGTTTCTCTATATGGGAGGCACAGAGACAGAAGGAGGCAAACTGTGGTTTCCGTTCAACCTCAAGCATTACGAAAACATAGCAGCCACACCCGAGGCACAGGAAAAGATGCGCACACACCTCATCAGAATAACTGACTGCGAGAATGTGCTGGTAAAAGACGTTACACTTCAGAACTCGCCCAAGTTCCACCTCATCCCTACACGCTGCAACAACGTGATAGTTGACAACGTTACAATAAGATGCCCGTGGAACGCCCAAAACGGCGATGCTCTCGACATCAGCAGCTGCAAGAATGTCCTGATTGTCAACAACACCATCGACGCCGGAGACGACGGAATATGCATGAAGGCGGGAGCCGGAGAGTCTGGTCTCAAATATGGACCATGTGAGAATATTCTCATTGAAAACAATGCAGTGTTCCATGCTCATGGCGGCTTTGTCATAGGCTCCGAGTTCACCGGAGGCATAAAGAACATTGTTGTACGCAACAACCGCTTCAGCGGCACTGACACAGGTCTGCGCTTCAAGAGCGGCATAGGACGCGGCGGAAAGGTTGAAGGACTGTATATCAGCGACATCTTCATGACGGACATCAAAGATGAAGCAATTGTATTTGAGTGCACTTATATCGACAAGAAATACAGCGTAAAAGAAGACAAGGCTGAAACAGCCACCTACACCGACGCACCTTTTGCACCTGACTTTGGAGACATACATATATCAAACGTCGTATGCCGAAACACAAAAACAGCCATTTCGGCACACGGACTCCCGGGCTTGAAGTGCGTACATGACGTTACAATAGACAACTGTACATTCTTCTACACGAAAAAAGATAAGGACTTTGACAATAACGTTGACGTAAAAATCACGAACACAAAGTTTCTTACCTATGATAAATAATAAATAGAGGGTTAAATTTTGCAAGGGAGAAAGCGGCGTAAAAACTGTTTTCTCCTTTTTTATTAACGCAGATCTGCTAAAAGTGTAAACACCAAGATAAAGCAGAAAAAGACAACAGTATTATTATTCCGGGATTATATCTCCTTACGCAAAAAACAATCACAGAAAGACAACCATAAAACATGATAATCAAGGATATGGACACAGCGTCATAGCAACAATCTGGTATAATTTATCCAAACGCATTATCCCTCATCTCCAAACAAGAAAAATCTGCGAGAAGGACGCCACTGCTCCACAGACAAATGAAATTATCACATCTATCATAAAATCAAGACACCACTAATACTTCAACAACAAACGGGGATGCGCCCCAAAGCGACATCCCCGTTTATATATAGCCTAAATGCAATCAGCACTTCTATCCTTTTAATAAGCCTTTTCATCACCATGAATGGCATCAGAAACGGTTTTTAATATTATCTGAATATCGAGCCAGAAACTCCAGTGTTCAATATACCAAATATCCTTTTCCACACGGCGCTTCATGTCATCCACAGTCTTTGTCTCTCCCCTCTCACCATGAGTCTGAGCCCATCCTGTTATACCGGGCTTTACGTAATGGCGTATCATGTAGTCTGATATAAGTTGGGAATAATAGTCGGTGTGAGCAAGCATATGCGGACGCGGACCGACAATGCTCATGTTTCCTTTAAGTACATTGATAAACTGAGGCAGCTCATCAATGTTGGTATGACGCATCAGCAAGCCCCATTTAGTCACTCTCGGGTCATCCTTGACAGCCTGTACTTTATCAGAATCCTTGTTTACCTTCATGCTCCTGAACTTATAGCACACGAAGTCCTTTCCGTCATATCCGGTACGTTTCTGCTTAAAGAACAACGGTCCGGGCATCGTTATCTTTGACACTATCGCCACAATTATCAATATTATCGGGAACAATGTGCATATAAACAACAGCGAAACCACAAAGTCGAATACACTTTTCTGTATCCTGTTGCGCATATCCTTCAGCGGTTCGTTATACTGCGACATGACATAAATGTCGCCAAACTCCATAACCTTTGCACTGCGGAATTCTCCGTAAGATATGGTAGGCACATAATATGTTCTGATCATATGCTTTTCACAAAGCCTCATCAGAGCCTTATATTCTTTCAGCTTATCCGGCATTACGCCGATATAGAGCTCGTCAACATGATTATTCTCTATAAAAGGCAGCAGTTCGCTCTCCTCTCCAAGATAAGCAAGTTCCTCACCTGTAGAGCTGTTTGTCATTGAGTCAGAATCTGTTTTGATAAAATATCCCAAAAGATTGTATCCGTTCCAGACGTTAGTCATCACGTCAGCAATTTTCTGTTCCATTTGTCCTGTACCAAGTATTATGGTATCAACTCTGTTCCGGCCAACACTTCGCTTATGCTTAATGTATGTTCTAAGTAAAAGTCGCTCAATACTTGTAACAAGAAAAACAAGTAGAGATATTTCGATACAATAAGCAAGCCCCGGTACGGAAAATCCCATGATACCCAACACTGCCGCATACAGCACTATGAATATAGCTGATGTACGTGAAGTATTGCTGAGCACTTTTGCCGGCTGAGCCTGTCTGTGATGCAGGCTTATGGTAACAATCTGCAATGCAACAACATATGAGACATTTGCCATTAACAAATCAGCCACAAATTCTCCGCTCGTATCTGCTCCTAAAAACAGCGTGAACAACAAGAATACTACATTAAATGTAAGCCAGTCGATAACTGACAAGAGAATACCTAATTTAAATGTTTTGTCAAATGCAGAGATCATAGTCTAATATTGTTTTTATATAAAATATACGTCTTTCGCCGATTTACACAACCACCATATAAGACGCAAATAAATAATATTTACCAAAAAAATTGCACGCAAAGATACTAAATTTTATTTTGTAAAAACATTTTATGATGACTTTTTTCATTTTCGTCACACTATTTTTTTATTTAAGTCAAAAATTACACTATCTTTGCAAATAATTTTACAATACTCAAACTACTTTAAAGCAAATGGAAGAACAAAAAGAGTTATTTCACGAGGTAAACGAGAGCTATACCATGCTCGAAGCCATAAACGAAGCCAAGCGCTGTCTTCACTGCAAAGTTCCGCAGTGCAAGAAAGGATGCCCCATAAGCCACGACATTCCCGACTGGATTCACGAGCTTTCGAAAGGAAATCTCGGTAACGCCATGAAGATAATCAACGACAAGAGTAACCTGCCGGCTGTATGCGGACGCGTATGCCCGCACGAGAAGCAGTGCGAGGGACATTGCGTACTGAGCAAAAAAGGACAGGCGATACATATTGGCAAGCTGGAAAGATTCATAGCCGACTTCGACGGCGGCATGGGCCTGATACGCGAGAACCTGCAGCCAAAGACACGCGGACGCATAGCCGTAATCGGTTCAGGACCTGCCGGACTTACCATTGCCGGCGACCTGGCACGCAAAGGTTTCAACGTTGAGATATTCGAGATGGAACCCGAACCGGGCGGCGTTCTCATGTTCGGCATCCCTGAATACCGACTGCCGAAGGAGATAGTAAGACGCGAGATCAAAAAGATTGAAGAACTTGGAGTGGTATTCCACTGCAACACCACTGTTGGAACCGACATAAACATCGACCAGCTCTTTGAACGTGGCTTCGACGCCATATTCATGGGCACTGGTACAGTAAAGCCGAAGAAACCGGATATTCCCGGACGAAACCTCAAAGGCGTACGTCAGGCTGTATACTTCTTAAGAAAGGTGAGTCTATACAACGAAGGAAACATTGCGCGCGAAGACGTGCCCATACAAGAAGGCGACCGTGTGTTTGTCATCGGCTGCGGCAACACAGCCATGGACGGTGCCCGCACGGCCATCCGCATGGGTGCAAAGGATGTCGAGATTGTTTATCACCGCACGGTGAACGAGATGAGCGCCCTTCGCTCCGAATACGAAGAAGCTGTCGAAGAAGGTGTCAAGTTTAACTGGCAGTCAAAAATTGTGGAGATTCTCGACAAGGACGGCATTCTCAACGGCGTAGTCATAGAGCACAACGGCGAGCGCCGCACAGAAAAGGCCGACAAGGTGCTCATGGCCATCGGCTCCGTGCCCGCCAGTCGCGTAGTGTCGACCACCAAGGGCATTGAGGTTGACGAAAGCGGATACGTGCTAACACGCGAGACTCCATGTGGAATGACGAGCCGCAAGGGTGTGTTTGCTGGAGGCGACGTTGTAAACCGCCCCTCGACCGTCGTACTTGCCATGCGCGACGCCAAAAACGTTGCCGACGGCATAGCTCAGTATGTAGATGCCATCAAGCTCCTCGAGGCAATAAACGCCAAGGACTGGGCCGGCGACAAGAACTAAGACAATAGTTAATGCCTTATAAGTTTTTTGAGGTTTAGGGATAACATCATGCAGACAGCCTGTCTGCACTTAAACGTTTCGTAGCGGAACGTTATATCGAAAATGACGGCATAAAGCACACCGCAGAAAATCTTCCGGTGTAGTCTTTATGCCGTTATAATTGTCTGGATATCCAGGTCAGCAGCAAAGCCACTACATACTCCTGCTCAGCGGCCGTAAGTTCACACCCCGCCTCAATGCCGTGCCATTTTGACAGGCAGCCCCGGCAGCAGCATCCTGTTGCGTGTTGTGCCACAAATACAGGATGTCCCTTCATCGGTGTTTGCTTTCCGTCGTTTGGTATAACGGCTGGTGCAAGTCTTTTTCTTATTATGTCAGCTGCATGCATGCCAATGCGCCCAAGTCCCTTCTCCGTTACATAATCCTTCATCTCATCATTCAGCCGGAAGCGCCGCCTGAAGTCCGACTTCGCCAACCGCCCGAACACTTCATCAAAATTGTATTTACTCTGGTCTATGGCCGGCATGTAAGGCTCAAAATCGTCATCACCAAACAGACTTCCTTCTACAGGCTTTCTTCCATTATTAGTACGTTTTCTCATTTCAAATGTTTTTCTGCCGACAGCCACCTGCATCACGTTCTGCCGGCAAGCACAAAGATACGATAAAAAATCAGAATATCCTCTAACCTGCAAGACATAAAGCTACGCGAAATGGCCGTGCTGCATAAAATGTGTAAATAAAGGTAGCACATTTTATGCATATTATTTCATCTTTTATATTTTTATTTCTTATCTTTGCATATAACAAGCTTCAACATACAGTCGGGGCCACATATCCGGCAGCAATGTGCAAAGGCTGGACATGACACATCATTATAAATAAAACTAAATCATAACGCCATGAATATCAATGAAATGCTAAACATGGAAGTCTTCGGACTGTCAATCCGCTGGATTGTCGTGTTCTTAATCAAGGGTTTCTTAATTTACGTGTTCGTGCGCATACTCAATGCGTTCATCAAGTATCTGTTCAACCGTTCGCAGAGAAAGCGCGGCCGCATTGTCTTCGACGAGACAAAGATAAGCTTTATACGCCAGATAATCACCACCGCCGTATACATCATAGGTGTGGCTGCATTTCTGTCGCTCATTCCGGGCATGGAGAAGGTCAGCAACTCAATCCTCGCCAGTGCCGGTATCATGGCCATGGCCGTCGGCCTTGCTTCTCAGGAGGCCTTGTCTAACATCGTAGGCGGACTGTTCATCATCTTTTCGCGTCCGTTTAAGGTGGGCGACTTTATCCAGGTTGACAACGTCATCGTTGGAACAGTCAAGGAGATTACGCTCCGCCATACGGTAATACAGAATGCCGAAAACCGCATGATTCTCATTCCGAACAACAAGATAAACTCAAGCACCATAGTCAATTCGTCTTATGGCGAAACCACCACGTGCTCTTTTATAGAAGTCGGCGTGTCTTACACCACTGACCTCGGCCATGCCATCGACGTGATGAGAGACGAGATTATGAAGCACCCGATGCTCATAGACCATCGCACCGACGAGGAGAAAGCCAACAATGTGCCGCAGGTTGTCATACGCGTTATCAATCTTGGCGACTCTGCCATAACGCTGCGTGCATGGGCGTGGGCGTCTACCACGGGCAACGCCTTTGCCATGAAGTGCGACCTGCTGAGGGCTATCAAGGAGCGTTTCGACGTCGAGAAGATAGAGATTCCCTATCCTTACTATAACCAGATTATCATGAAGGCATAATGGCCATGTCCCTGCGGTATGATGCGGACAAGACGCACTGCACAGGCAGGCAATCAAACAAATAAAATTTTTCTTTAAAAACTCATAACTCGTCACATTCGTATGTAAATCATTTATTTTCAGACACATACAGTGTGACGAGTTGATTTTTCAACTCATCACACAACTCTTCTTCCTGCCCTTTTTCTGATATGTATCCTTTTGCATCCTGAAAGACGGCATATTACAATGCAAAAGGACACCTTTCACAATCCGTTTTGCGGTCTTTCATCCGTGGCGTCGTTTTCATAGCCATTATACCTCTTCATGCAGCCTAATGCATAACCTTCGTCCATGCTCATATCCGCATGCCTCAAGCATCTTTATGCCCAGCTTCTGCTGACTTGAACGCACAACACCATTGCCTGCCCTACTGCTCACTGGCAATATCACCGCATGGCTCATGACATACACACGTCCGCCTATTACAGATTTATTTTCCATTGGAAAATGTTAAAAGACAGGCCTTTTAGCAAATAAATGTTACAAAACAAATTATTTTCTATCGGAAATTATTTTTATAACAAACAAATATCTATATTTGCAATGTTTTCCAATGGAAATAATATAAGGATTAAAAAAATCTTTCACCATAATATGTAACGGCAAAATAATATCGACATGAACAACAACTGCATCTGCAAGATAAGAAAGATATACCGCTGTATAAGCGAGTTTGAGCTACAGCTACAGAAGGCCTTCGGCCTCAACTTCAACGAGGCCATGCTGCTCTGCGTGCTGTCTGAAAAAGAGAAGATGCTTTCGGGCGAGATAGCCGACGAGCTTCAGCTCTCGCGCTCAAACGCATCCAAGGTGATTGCATCGCTCGAGAAGGATGCTTACATAAGGCGCAACGTGTGCCCACACGACAGCCGCTGCATGAGTTTCCACCTCACCAAGAAGGGCCGCGAACTTATCGACCGTATACACTGCTCGCAGTTTTCGCTGCCCGAAGAGCTGCGCCTGATAGCCGAAAGCATGACCGAAAAAGAAATAACAACAAACAATAATAATTAAAACAAGCACACTGACATGAGACACATCATCATTGGCGGAGTTGCCGGTGGAGCCACCGCAGCCGCACGCATTCGCAGGGCCGACGAAAAGGCCGAGATAATATTGGTTGAAAAGGGGCCGCACATTTCATATGCCAACTGCGGACTGCCCTACTACATCGGCGGCACCATTGCCGACAAGAACAAGCTGTTTGTGCAGACACCCGAGTCGTTCGGACGCCGCTTCAACGTCGACGTGCGCGTCAACACCGAGGCCATAAGCATCGACACTAAGGCCAAGACCGTAACGCTGCGCCGCCCCGACGGCTCTGTCATTGACGAGCATTACGACCGCCTGCTGCTCTCGCCCGGCTCGTCGCCCGTCAGACCTCCGTTCCCCGGCATCGACACCGAGGGCATATTCACCCTGCGCAACGTTGAAGACACATTCCGCATAAAAGACTATCTTACGCAGCACAGCGTAAAGAGCGCCGTTGTTGTAGGCGGAGGATTCATCGGACTCGAGATGGCAGAGAATCTCAGTCATGCCGGCGCCCGCGTGTCTATCGTCGAGATGGCTCCGCAGGTAATGGCACCGGTCGACTTCAGCATAGCTTCTCATGTCCACCGCGAACTGCTCAGTCAGGGTGTTTCGCTTCATCTCAACACAGCCGTTGAGCGCTTCGAGAAGGACAACGGACGCATACGCGTGTTCTTCAAGTCGGGCAAGAGCATTGTAACCGACCTCGTGCTGCTCTCCATCGGCGTAAGTCCCAATACGTCGCTTGCCAAGAGTGCCGGCATAGAGCTTGGCGCGCGTGGCATCAAGGTAGACAAATATCTCGAGACATCGGCCAAGGGCGTATATGCCGTAGGCGACGCCATAGAATATCCGCATCCAGAATACGGCGAGCCGTGGCTCAACTATCTTGCCGGACCGGCTAACCGTCAAGGACGCATCGTGGCCGACAACATGGTGTTTGGCAACACAACCGAATATGAAGGAGCCATCGGTACGTCTATTGCTAAAGTGTTTGATGTAGTTGTAGGTTCTACGGGTCTTCCTGCTAAGCGCCTGAAGCAGCTCGGCATCAAATATCAGAGCAGCACTACGACAAGCATGTCTCATGCCGAATATTATCCCGGTGCGTTCTTCATCACCACCAAGCTCACCTTCAATCCTGAAGACGGCACGCTCTACGGCGCGCAATGCGTAGGACACGAAGGCGTAGACAAGCGCATCGACCAGCTGGCCATAATCATCAAACACAAGGGCACCATCTACGACCTTATCCGCCTTGAGCAGGCTTATGCTCCTCCGTTCTCGTCGGCCAAAGATCCGATAGCCATTGCTGGCTACACCGCCGCCAACATCATATCCGGCAAGATGCCTGTTATCTACTGGCGCGACATCGACGGTCTCGACCGCAGCAAGGTTCAGATTATCGACACCCGTACACCATCCGAATTCAGCCTCGGCACAATCAGCGGGGCCGTCAACATTCCCGTAGACGACATCCGCGAGCGCATGGGCGAGATAGACAAGAGCAAGCCCGTAGTAACATTCTGCGCCGTAGGTCTCAGAGGCTACATCGCCGCACGCATACTTATGGCCAACGGCTACGACGTGCGCAACCTTTCGGGCGGCTACAAGACTTATCAGCTGGCCACACAAGACCTTCAGTGTGCCGACGGCAATGATGACAGCGACGACTATTCTTGTTCGTGCAGTTGCACTCCGGGCAGTCAATGCAGCGACAGCCGTGCAACGCTTACCGTTGATGCCTGCGGACTGCAGTGCCCCGGTCCGATACTTAAACTGAAACAGGCCACCGACGACATGCAGCCCGGTGAGACTATAGAGGTAAAGGCCACCGACCCCGGTTTCACGTCAGACGCAAAGGCGTGGTGTAAGTCAACGGGCAACGCCTTCCTTTCGGCTTCGTGCACCGACGGCTGTCACACCGTCCTCATCAGGAAGCAGCAAGCTAGCGACAAGCCTGCCGCCGCATGCGCTCCTGCCGGCAAGAACAAGACCCTTATATGCTTCAGCGATAACCTCGACCGCGCCATAGCCACATTCATACTTGCCAACGGCGCAGCCGCCACAGGCAGCAAGGTGTCTATCTTCTTCACCTTCTGGGGCCTCAACGTCATAAAGAAGAAGCACGGCCCGGCCGTAAAGAAGACTCTCACCGAGAAGATGTTTGCCCACATGCTCCCCAAGAGCAGCGACAGTCTTGCCCTGTCAAAGATGAACATGATGGGCATGGGCAGCAAGATGATACGCGGAATAATGAAAAAGAAGAACATCGACTCGCTCGAGTCGCTCATCCGTCAGGCCATGGACAACGGCGTCGAGTTTATAGCATGCCAGATGACAATGGACATGATGGGCATAAAGAAGGAGGAACTGCTCGACGGCGTAACCGTGGGCGGCGTAGCCTCTTACATGCAGAAGGCAGAAGAAGCAGGCGTCAACCTCTTCATCTAAACATAACAACAGCATCCGGGGCCACGCCGGCCGTAGCCCTGAATGCACTGCAACATCATATCATCCGAAGCTAACAGCACAAGGCAACATGCCTCAGCCACGTCCGGCTCTGTCAGCTTCGGATTTTTTATGTCATCAAGACATGCCTTATAACCTAACAACGTCGGCCATCAGTCCGCATTTGTCTTACTTTTAAAAGTACATTTATATTCTCAACACGCTCTCTGTTTTCTATTTTCATCTTGCCATTTACAACTTATCTAAACAGCCCGACACAACTTCAAGAAAACAGGCAGCAAAACATTCCACATAAAACTACAATCCTTATTGATTCCAATATCTGGTTTTGGTTTAACACTCAACAAATTCCAGCCATGCATCAACAAACCTTCATACGCCTCATTTATGTGAAATATTGCACATTTTTTATTCTTTTCCGGTAACGGTTCATGCAGCGCATGTATTTATCTTTGCAACCGGAAAAAACAGTTTTTATGAAGAAGACAAACACTCAGAACCAGAAAAAGACAAATCCATACTACGGACTTCTGTGGGGCTTTCTGCTTGTGCTGTTTCTCAACGGCCTTATCTTTCCAAAATTCGGACGTGGCCGCATAATCGAAACCGACTACGGCACTTTTGTCGGAAAGGTGGACAGCGGAAAGGTGAAGGACGTTATGATTAAGAGCAGCCACATCTACTTCACGGCGAAAGAAACCGACGGCAAGACAATAACTTATCAGACAGGTGAGATCAACGACCCAAAATTGGTAGACAGGCTGCTGTCTGCCAAGAGTCCTAACAAGTCGGGCAAGATTTCTTTCAATGAAATTATACCTCAGGAAAACTCACCTCTGCTCAACTTCCTGCTCATGTGGGTTCTCCCCGGCATCATATTCTATCTCATATGGCGACAGGCCGCCAGAAGCATCAGAAGCAGGATGGGCGACAGCGGCAACTTCATGTCGTTCGGCAACGGAGGGGCCAAGATATATGCCGATGCTGACATAAAGACAACTTTCGCTGATGTTGCCGGACAAGACGAGGCAAAAGACACTCTGAAGGAAATCGTCGATTTTCTTCATAATCCGCGTAAATATGTCGAAATCGGAGCATCGCTGCCCAAAGGAGCGCTACTTGTAGGACCTCCCGGAACAGGCAAGACACTCATAGCACGTGCTGTGGCCGGTGAGGCAAAAGTGCCTTTCTTCGCCATATCCGGATCTGAGTTTGTTCAGATGTTCGTAGGCATGGGTGCAGCAAAGGTGCGCGATCTGTTCAAGCAGGCCAACGAGAAGGCACCATGCATAATATTCATTGACGAGATTGACGCTATAGGAAAAAGACGCGACAGTGGTTTCTCGAGCAACGACGAGCGCGAACAGGCTCTCAACCAGCTGCTTACGGAGATGGACGGATTCGACGGAAAGCGGGGTGTGGTAATCCTTGCTGCCACCAACAGGCCCGAAACTCTCGACAAGGCGCTGCTGCGTCCGGGCCGCTTCGACCGGCGCATACAGATGGAATTGCCCGACCTTGAAGGCAGGAAGGCCATACTCAAGGTGCATCTGGCTAATGTAAGACACGAGGATATAGACCTCGACATTGTTGCAAGAGCCACTGCCGGCTCGTCAGGTGCCGAACTGGCAAACATCGTCAACGAGGCTGCACTGCGTGCCGTGCGCATGGGCCGCAAGCGTGTAACAACGTCTGATCTTGAAGAAAGCGTAGAAACAGTAATTGCCGGAGCACAGAAGAAGAACAAGGTGATATCTGCCGACGAAAAGAAAATCATAGCTTATCATGAAATAGGACATGCACTGGTGGCTGCAATGCAGACAAACTCGGCTCCGGTTCACAAAATAACGATAATACCGCGCACGTCGGGCGCCCTGGGCTACACTATGCAGGTAGATGAAGGCGAACAGGTGCTGCTGAGCAAAGAAAACATGTTCAACCGCATCGTGACGCTCACCGGAGGACGCGCTGCCGAGGAAACAGTCATGAATACCGTCACAACAGGTGCGTCTAACGACATTGAGCAAGCCACAAAACTGGCCCGTGCCATGGTTACCCGATACGGAATGAGCAACCAATATGACATGATGGCGCTCGAAACCGTCAGCAACGCATATCTTGGCGGCGACTCTTCGCTGACATGTTCGGCAGATACGGCAGCCGAAATAGACCGCGAGGTGCTGAAACTGATTAAGAAAGCCCATCAAAAGGCAAAAGAAATAATAACCGGCAACATGACAATAATGCACGAGGCTGCAGGCTTTCTGATAGAAAAAGAAACCATCACGGGCGACGAATTCATGCAAATTGTCAGAAAGCACACCAACGCCAAGAAACTGCAATAATCATAATTAGTCTTTCCTGTACGCCAAAGGAGTTGTCAGCGTGTGCTGCCTGAAAAACCTGACAAATGAAGACGGACTTGCAAAATGCAGTTTTTCTGATATCTGCTGTATTGTCATTTCCGTTGTACACAGATAGCGTTTGGCCTCGGCCTGTACAATCTCGTTTATCCATTTCTGTACGGAACACCCGCTGACGCTCCTTACGGCAACAGAAAGATACTTTGGACTTACACATAGCTTGTCGGCATAAAAAGCCACGCTACGTTCTGATTCGAAATGACTGAAAAGCAGTTCAAAAAAGTTTCCTGCCAGAGCTTCTTGTCTCGACAGCGTTTTCTTTACGTCATGGCCGCTGCCTTCAAAGAGATCAGACAATATCAGTGCTGCCGAGCATACCAGCGACATCATTATGTCTTCGCCCTTGCCCGCAGTATAGTCATGCCTCATCATAATGTCGCACAGCGCCCCGAGATCAGCTGTCCACTCTCCACCGTCGACACAGGGATTTGACGCCGTGTTCTTCAATGAGTCAAAATTAGGCGACAACGGCAATTTACAGACAATGTCAATAGGAACAAAAATCAGTCTTACGTCGATATCTGCTGAATATGACACGGCTGAAAACAAATGCTTTGGCAAAACGGCAAACACCTTGCCGGGCACCACATCAAACACTGTTCCGTTTATCCTCACCGACGCCTCGCCTCGAAGGCAGACGCCGAAAATAAAGCCGTCGAACAGCAAGGCCTGCCTCTCACAGTCCTCAGCAAAGACCTCATTAAGCCCCAGAACAGAACATTCTCTATGGCTTAAGCTGTCGTTCTGAATTATTATCTCCATAAACAAAAAATTATAGTCAACTGTCTGCCTGTCTATACCCTGCAAAAATACAAAGAATAACGATAACCGCAGAAATTATTTACTTAACAAAAAATAATGGCTGTTTTATTGTCCGGCTATAAGAAACTAACTTACGTCACCCTTCATGCCGCATAATCCGCCTTATGGGCAGAGCCCTTTCTAAAAGCATTTTGTCATAAATATTCTAAACATTCACATTATTTTCACATTCATCCGCTATGGCAACAAACAAAAATAGCTATCTTTACATCTTGAAAACAGCAGTCTGCTTTTTAGACAAACGTGCAAAGAGATAAACAAACTACAACACCACTTGCCTGAAGAAACAGACAGGACAAACAAAAATTGACATGAGACAGAAAATAGTTACGTTTGGTGAAATTATGCTGCGCATGACACGTCCGGAGAAGCTGCGCATCATACAGGGAAGCACATGGGACGGATATTTCGGAGGCAGCGAGGCCAATGTTGCCGTGTCGCTGGCCATGCTAGGCAATGATGTCGAATATGTTACACGCCTGCCCGACAACAAATTAGGTCAGGCTTGCCTTAACGAACTCAGAAAATACAACGTAGGCACTCGCTTTGTAACCCGCGGCGGCATACGTCTCGGCACCTACTATTATGAGAATGCGGCAGCCATGCGCGGCTCGAGCGTAGTGTACGACCGTGCCGACTCGTCAATGACCACCGTTGCCAAAGGCACAATCAACTGGGCTGACGCATTTGCCGATGCATCCGTCTTCCATTGGTCGGGCATATCCTGCGCCCTGTCACAAAGCGCTGCTGACGTTACCGAAGAGGCTGTGTGCGAGGCAGAAAGACAGGGCCTTGCAATATCTTTCGACATAAACTACCGCAAGAATCTGTGGAAATACGGCAAGAGCGCACACGACATACTGCTGCCGCTGGCCAAGAAATGCGACATAATGTTCGGCACCGAAGGCGAATGGCAACTTCTCACGGGCATCACTCCGCCGAAATTTACTGCCACGTCGCCAGCTTTCACCTTCGACATCCAAAGCCATAAAGAGTTTTTCAGCAAGGCAAAAGACATGTTCCCCAAGTGCCGCAAGATGATTCTTGCCCTGCGCAACACCCTTTCGGCCAACCATCACATACTGTCAGGCGTTCTCTGGTCAGACGGCAACATCTATCCTGCACGCATCTACGACATAGACAACGTCATCGACCCTATGGGTGCAGGCGACGCCTTCATAGCCGCATACATTCATGCCCTACTGAAGTTTGGCGACGACAGCCCGAAGGACATCAACTTCGCCCTCACCGCCTCTGCCATCAAGAACAGCATACCCGGCGACTTCAACCTCACCACCGAGGAGGAAATAACAGAAGTGTACGAGAATGCAGGAAAAGCATCGGATAAATAAGAACGGAGCATAGCAGAGAAGTTCTGACAGAACACATACCTGACGGCAGGTTTGCCTGCATAAAAGGAATTGTATAACAATCCTGTTATCCACATCACGAATATGCCGCCTATTTAGCACATGCAAAAGGCCTGAAATATAAAAGCATACCTTTTGCATTGTAATTTGCCGTCTTTTAGCTCATAAAAGGCGGCAAATTGCACGCTAAAAGGGCATGTTTTACAACTGCGTCGTTAAGTGTCTGATAATAAGACAAATAGCATATATGCAACAATGCATGGCCAAAGACATTCCTTATCGGCCATTTGCTCCATAAAAAGCATCACAACATACAGCTGAAAAACAAAAAATATTGTATCTTCGCAGCTGAAAACAAAAACGATTATGATAACAAACCGCGAAGAAGTGATAGACAAGGCTTTCAGGGTGTTCCTGAAAATGAACTACGAAAAGGCAAGCATCAGCACACTGGCGAAGGCTTGCGGACTTGCAAAGACCGGAATAGTGTATTATTTTCCGCATAAGCTCGACCTGTTTGTTGCCGTGGCCGACAAGTTCTTCATACAACTGCAGAACCCCGTAAACAAGTTTGACCAGCCGGCAGACACACTGGCGGAATTTATAGATCAGTATGTGGCCGGAGTGTCTAAGGCAATGAACGGAATTGTAAGTCTTGTGAACGACGGCAACAACCCATACGACTGCTGCCCGAACTTCTATTATATCCACTTTCTTTCGCAGGTCCGTATGTATTATCCCGGCATAAGACAGAAGATTGAAGACATCTTCAGCAAGGACTATGAGATGTGGTCAACGGTGATACAGAGGGCTAAGGACAAGGGCGAGATAAGGAGCGACGTGGACGTTACGACAACGGCACGGATGTTCAGGCAGGTATTCTACGGCATATCATACGAACACGCCTTCCTTAACGGCCTCGACACCAATGAACTTAAAGAAAACTTCAAATATCTGTATTCGCTGCTGACACGAAAGTGAAAGCCCCACCAGACCTCCCCCGTGGGGAGGCTTTTGTTTCTCGGTAGTTAGAGTAGTTAAAGGAGCATTTTCTAAATGAAAAGTGAAGAGTGAAAAATCCAAATGCTTTGAGGACTTCTGTCGCAAGCACTACGTTGCTATTGTGCCGGCTGATTTGCAATCTGCCGGTAGATATTATCAGGATTTTCAATCCGCTTAAAATACCGCATGTTTAAGTGAAGTATACATGATGTAATAGCAAATAGGAAGTAATCGGATTAAAAAATCCTTATAATCAATTCCGGCGGAGCACAGATCCGCCGGCACAATAGCAACGTAGTGCGTTTTACGAAAGTGAAAAGTTAAAAGTGAAAAACGAAAAATCCAAATGTATTGTGGTTTCTACTTGTAATCACTACGTTTGCTATTGGATTTTTCACTCTTCACTTTTAATCTTTCATTTCCGTCAGGCGTTTTTCACTTTTAATTTTTAGTTGTTAATTGCTAATTATTTTGCTCCCTTTTACGAACGCGAAGCGATGCGCGAATAAGAGCGCACGCCATACCATATTATCACGAGGAAACAGATTAGCGGCAGAACAAACGACACGTTGACAGCAGGCAGCCCCATAACATATCCCTGATCGATGATAAGAGCCTGCAACGGAGGCAGTACGCTTCCGCCAAGTATGGCCATGATAAGTCCGGCGGCACCAAACTTGGCCGACTCGCCCAATCCATACAAGGCTATTCCGTAGATCGTGGGGAACATCAGTGACATGCAGGCAGAAACGCCTACAAGACAGTAAAGGCCATAGATGTTCTGCATAAATATCACTCCTATAAGCAGAAATACAGCCACCACGGCCAACGTGGCAAGCATGGCGCCGGCATTGAAGAACTTAAGGAAGAACGTGCAGATGAAGCGGCTGCAGCAGAAGATTACCATGGCTATGATGTTGTAATGCTGCGACATCACCTCGGCGTCTTTCTCCGACATACCTGTCTGCATGAGCAGATGAGTACCATACTGTATGATAAACGTCCAGCACATAATCTGCGCACCGACATAAAAGAACTGGGCTATCACTCCCTCACGATAATGAGGCAGGCGGAAGATGTGCCTGATGGTAGACATGAAGTTGCCGTCCTGCTTCTCTGCGTTTTTCGGCATGCGCACAATCATCAGCAGAAAGACCATAAAGAGAATCACCACGCCTATTATCACGTAAGGCTGTATGAGAATGCTCAGGTCGGAGTCTCTCACCACGGCATACTCGGCCTCGCTGAGCTGCTCGCGCGCATCGGAGTCAAGCGGATTGAGGCGCGCCTGAATGAAGTTCATTGCTACATACATGCCCAGCAGCGACCCGATGGGATTGAACGACTGGGCAAGGTTAAGGCGCCTTGTAGCCGTCTCTTCGGTGCCCATCGACAAAATGTAAGGGTTGCAGCTCGTCTCAAGGAACGACAGGCCGCAGGTAAGTATGAAGTAGGCCAGCAGGAACGAATAATAGCAGCCTGTGTACTTGGCCGGGAAAAACATAAACGCACCTACGGCATAAAGCAGCAGCCCTATGAGCACGCCTGCCTTATAAGAATATTTGCGTATGAAGATGGCAGCGGGAAACGCCATTGCAAAATAGCCGCCATAGAAGGCCACCTGAACCAGGGCGCCGTCGGTAACGCTCATCCTGAATATCTTTGAAAAGGCCTTTACCATCGGGTTTGTTATGTCGTTGGCAAAGCCCCACAGGGCAAAACATGACGTAATCAGTATGAACGGAACAACATAGCTTATCCCGTCTTTCTTCAAAAGATGTTGTTTTTCGGTTTTCATATTAGTTACAATGTTTAAGCATATATCTGTCCGAAGGTCGTGCAGGGCGACGGTCGGCCTTGTTGGCATCAAAGGTATTTAATCACGGTCATTACCGTTCGGCTGTATGAAGCCGCCACACATCTGAGCATGTGCATGCAGCCTGATGAATGCATCTTTCGCCATCAACACTTGTGTTCTCATATTTTTTGTCGTCAGTAGCATGTTTCGTGCATGCGCAATGCAAATGTACAATAATTTACGCTACAGACAAAATCATGACTGCGTTTTGTTCACTTTTAGCTGATACATGACGCCGCCTGGCAACATAAGCAGGATAAGCGGCGGAGGGCATACAGCCCCGGCAGACGCATTCGGCGGATGTCATGACTTTATCCCGAGCAGACTGTTATAAGTCTTTTCAGGCATATACGGCAATATCTTTCTGAAATGTTCAAGCAGCCTATCGTATGATTCTTGTGGCGTGCGATTAGGGCTACATGCTTCTCGCCCAAACAGACTTTCGGGCGTTGTCAGCAGCGACCATCCCCAGCCATATTCACGCCCATGTCTGTCGCACGGATAGATAAAGTCTTCAGTTACAATATAGCAGCCCATTTCCAGTCGTGTCAAATATGCATCGAAACGGCTGCGCATCTTCGGCCCGGTAAATCCGCATGCAGCACGCAGTTCGCGTGTGATAAGGCTCCCTTCGCTTTTCAGCGTGGCGAGAACGGCCTCCTCTACGCTACCCTCTTCTGGATAAGGATAAAGGCTGCGGCGATAATTACAGAAGTCAGGCCACCACTCTCTGCTTACGAACGCGGCTTTACGCTTGAAGAACTTGCCATAGGCGCAACGGCTCTCACGCAGCACAGAGCCTTTCCATTCCCACAAAGGCCATTCCCATCCTCCGTCAGGCAGGCGTGTGTACTGACATTCTTCGTCCACCGCATCTTCTGCCGACCAGCCGTCAATGCCCATGCGGAGCAAAGGCAGAAAACCAATCTCGTTGATATAGTCGACAAGTTCCGGACAGGTGTGTATAAGCTCTTGTCTCATTTCCCAATCTCCCCGTTAATACGTTTTCTTACTATCGAGTATGCTTTCTGGAATAGAGCCGACTGCTCCATCGTCTGCATCATTTCATTAAAACGGTGCATCGGAATAACAAACGTAAGTTCGTTGGCAGGAACAAGCGGACGGGCTGACGGGTCTAACATTCCGATAAAGCAGCTGCGCCCCTGTTTTCTATTCTCGTTTACGGCAAATGTCACTATGCTGCAACATCCTGAAGCAAAGCGTGTGCACACGGCATCGTCGGCATCATTATCGTAGAAAGCCCAGCTGCACAAGCCTGAAAGCACATCGGGCGTGGCAAAGAACAGTATGCCTTCTGCGTCATCTAAAGAAGCGAGCTTATCCATACGCACAAAGTTGAGATACGGCTTTTCCGTCAGACTGATACCAAGACGGCTAACATACGTCTTAACCTGTTCGGGCGTCTGCTTGTAGTGTTCCTGTTCCGACACAAAGCGCGGTATGCGTTCCTGCATCGGTGCAAACCGTGTATACAGACTTCCGCCGCCGCACAGCACATTGTCAACGCTCAACGTCAGCGCCTGGCCATCGCACACCTTGCGTATCGCCCCAATCATACAACGCGGTATCTTCCTTATCTCCTCAACAGGCGTGTCGCTATATCCAAAGGCCACAGGCAACGGTACGCTGTCACCAACCGCCTCTCTGTATCTCTGCAAGAATTTCTGTATCATAAGCATCAAACATTAACTCTCCCCAAAGTTATAAGTTTAATGCGAAATTTGATAAGGGAAAGGCAAAAAGATGCAAGAAAGTAAGATATTTTTGCGATTGTGAATAACAGCTTTGCGACTCAGAAAAAACTAAAGGAATAAAATATGTAAGTTCAAAGGTTTATCAAGAGATAAATTTTATATTAAAACGGACAATGTAAAAATACTTCTATCAACTTATCCATTTATTATTTCATTTTCGTACCTTTGTATACTTACTTACGTTATCATCATGGAATTGTCAGATTGGTTTAAAGGATTTGAAAAAGGATTAGCCAGGCTATCAACTGAACAGCGAAAGGCCTTTTTTGCAGAATGCGGAAGCAACTGTGTTAAATGTGGTACACTGCAAGTTTATAAAGATCTATATGACAGCGCAAGTGGCGATATAGACCTTTTCTTTCATAATGCAGACAAATTGCCGGGAGTAAAATGTGAAACAATTGAGAAAAGTGCAGCCTACTATTTGTATTTCACAGAATGTACTTGTGCGCTTCACAAAAAAGGTTATGTCTCAACACCTTTGCTTTGCGAATGTTCAAGGCAAAGCATCCTTTATGTTCTACATACATTATGGAACAACAAAACCTTCTCTGTAACGCTTTGCGGCTCGATTCTGCAAGGAGAGCAGAATTGCAAAATTAAAATTGAAGTAAAAGAACAAGTCTGAAACTCACAAATAAAAATGACAATGGAAGCTGATTATACTGACTCTTATACGGCAATAGTAAAAAATTCTCATAGGATAAATGCTAAAGAATTATTTAACCTAATGTTTGTTCACCACCCTAAACCTATACAATATTTACTCAAGCTGCGCGACCAAATAGTAAAACCTTTTGGCATTAAAAGAAGTGGCGGATTCACAGAGTTAATAAAAGAAGAGGACGAAGATAAACTAATCTTTGGAAAATCCGACAAACATTTAGACTTTCATGTATTGTTGCAATGCGATACTCCCGATACACTGAAAAACTCTCAACTCATTAGAATAACGACATTTGTAAAATATCATAATTCTTTAGGCAAAATATATTTCTTTGTCATCCGTCCTTTCCACATCTTTATTTGCAAATGGCTATTGAAACGGGCAACTGCCAGCCTACAAACTACCTGATACGCTATTTTTTGGCTTACAGCAAAGAAAAACAGGAAATGGATAACGGTACAATGTTCCTACCCAATGACCTGTACCCGCTGGAGAAAGAAACGTTCCGGATCTACTACACATCGGCATCGACCGACCTGCAAACGATAGACATATATAATATCGACTGTTTCGGGCAGGTACCAACTTTCGTTCTCGTTTAATAATGATAACTGTATATGAAGAATAGCATCAAAAAATTCCTAAATGTTTTGTACTTAAGACTCTTTTTTATAACTTCGCAACATCATATAAAATATTAGAAACGTATTTATTAGATAATTCATGAATGAAAATAGAATTTGATATATCCGACGATAAAATTGTCAACTTTAGCTTAGGAGCTAGAAATGAACTTGTACATCAATCCCAGCGTATTGTTAGTGATATTGTGGACGAGGCTAGTCGTATAGAAGCTAGTCGGCGTATTTATGATACCAGTTCAGAAGTTACACAATCAAATGTAAAAGAGGCTGCCAATCAGCCACGAATGATGGTTGTAAAGAAAAAAACATTGTGGACTAAAGTTGTCCAAATAGCATCATTTATATCATCTATAATTATGGGTAGTTTACTTGATACGGATAAATTTAAAGATACTAACCATGTAACATGGTTCATTATAATGACATTTATTGCTATTGGGACAACTATATATTTGACTTTTAATCAGGATAATAATGGATAATATACAGAATAAACTTACAGACGCAGCAAAATCGGCTCTTAATCAGTCTGTGCAAGAAATAACAGAAATGATATTAGAAAAAGCAAAACAGAATGCTTGTTCTCATAAGACCGAAGATGAAATATCTTTACATGATATATTGAAAGCGAAACAAGAAATATTATCAAATAAACATTCTGAAATCACAAAAGAATATCGTAGACGAAGAATATATTTGATGATTTCTATGATGGGAATGGTATATGCCGTTTTTGGTATTATGTTCTATATTTATCAGAACAACACGTATGATATTACCAAAGACATTGGACTTGTAATTGCGGCATTAGGAACATTTATGACTATAATAGGGTTTATCTATGCTCAATTAACAAATACAAAGAGCCAAGAAATAATTGTCAGAACTGATATAGCAGACAATAATAGTTTGGAATTTGAAATTGTTAGGAAGTGGCGTACTATCGAACAATTAAGTACAACACTGATGTTAAAAGATGGGATTCCTAGCGACAGAGCAAAGTCTATAAATTTTATAGTGGAATTTCTTTCTCAACAATTGGTTAATGTTATCAACATTCTTGATTTAAAAGAGTTGTTAATCGCAAGAAATGCCATTGTTCACAAAGGTAAAACTTTTTCCAAATCAGAATTGGAAGAAAATTTATTAGTTGCTAATAAAATTATAATTGAATTAGAGAAAAGAATACATTTAAAGACACTATAAAATATTTTGGACCGTGTCATTTATATGTATTAAAAGAACAATAAGTCATATTATTAAAAGGGGACTTATTGTTCTTTTATTTTCTTAAAGCGTAAAAGATAACTCGGCATTATAGCTATTTTTAATGGCTAAATTATCTTTTTTATTATAGCAGATATCTTATCTGCAACTTCACCTCCATTTTGAATAATTCTTAAAATTGCTTCATTCTTATCTGTCGCATTATTTATTTCCTTTTCTAGTTCATTTATAATATCTTCACTTACACTAGAATTACGCAACTCGACAATAATATTATCAAATAAAAGTTTACCCATTACTTTTTCTTTTTCTGTGGCAGTCTTAGCGTCTGCAGTTATTGCTGCTTTTTTTATCGCTTTTTCCAATTCTTTAATATCTATCATTTTTAGTCGTTTTTACTTGTTAAACCATTTACTTTGTCTTCTATTTCTTGAATTCCATTTTTTATTTTATTTAATTGGATATCTATTTTATTCAAAGACGAACTATTTATAGAATCCAATTTTTCTATAGGCAAGATTTTATCAATAAAATTTCTATAATTTTCCTGCAAATCTGAAGCGGATTTGGTATTTTTTAATATTATAGAATTCATTCTCAATGATAAATCATACTGCTGATTGAATGTTTCTATTATAGAATCCCTTACAGTATGGATTGATTTTAATCCCAAATCCTTTCGTTGTTTATATTCATTTAAACACAAATTTGTTATACTTTGTATTAATCTCATCCTATATTGAAGACTATCAGTTTCAACTGCTTCATTCCAGGCTTTAATAATAATAGAGTCACTAAAAGTTGCTTGTATATGTTGAGGATACCAAACATTATCTAAATAATTAATAAAGTTATTCTCTTTCTCTTTGTATACAGTTGTTATAAGGTTATTATTAGCCTCTTTTAATACAGATATTTGATGTTCTAGCAAAATAGACATTTCAGCAGTTTCCTTTGGAATACTGACACATGAAGATACCAAAATAAGACAACAAGAAAATAATACAATTTTAATATTCATACTCTAAATAATAATTGTGACAACGCTTTTTACTTCTTTATATTGAAATAAGCAAATTCTGTGCCAAAGCAACTCATTGTCATAAAAAAGACAAAAAGAAAGGGATGGATTTTTGCTACTTTTTGTGCCGTTTGAAGCTCACTATAAAAAGTAGTGGGCGGAAATTCCGCCCACCTTCATTCTATAAACTTGAGATATTTAAGAGGTCAGAACTCATCGGATTTTCTTCCCCATGTCCAATCGGACTCATACTATCATCTTCTCACCAATATGGGGAGTCAAATACAACTTTTGCGTCCAGAGAATACTTGCAATATTCGATTTCCGTGATAGGACTTTTAAACATCATACCGGTGAACATACCAATGAAACCTCAATAGTTTCAATGGCCTTATTCTTCAACGATTCGTTTATACATTCTATTACATACCTTTTTCTCTACATAATTTTGTCACACATAGGCATAAGCCCAACAAAGTGATTACATTAAACAGACTGCGGAAAACAACTTCCTAACCACCTTCATGATGAAGTTGGGCTAATATTCTTTGAAAGTACGGCTAGTGCCGAATTGGTTGCATACAATATAATCATTATATCCACTTTCTGACCAGCCTAACTTTTCTAAAAACTACAACTATCTACTTTTACTGATTTTTAAGTAGATCATATCTTTTAATTGTTTACCATCTTCAAAAATCGGATGATCATAATTATCAATGAAAAAATTGGGTATCCGATGTGAATACACAAATCCGCAATTCTTGTAGAAGGATATGGTTATAGGAGAGTCTCCAGTTCCGACAAGCATTGTATGACATTGAGTTTTATAATGTTCAAGAAGAAAGGATATAAACTTCTTTCCATAGCCCTGACGCTGGAACTGTGGATAGACTGCAATGTTTTTGATTTCGTAGACACCTGCGCCTTCTTCTGTTATAACGCATGAAGCTTTAACCTCATTATTATCAGACAATACAAACATATCCCCGCGTTCCAGATAGCGATCAATCATGGACTCTTGCTCATCTGCAAGGAGCAGCAGATCCAGATATTGCTTTTTATTATGAAAGACCGGATATATATTTATCATTTTCAGTTCCTACAGTCACGTTATATTTAATACATTGCTAATAATCACAAACAAAAAATGCGAACCACAAACGTGATTCGCATCTTTGCAAGTGGCGGAGAGACAGGGTTTTGAACCTATAACTCTAACCGCTTATATTTCAGCTACTT
>OGLY01000326.1_pt1 | contig 24512 bp, 22 predicted proteins | sample 1573091 | NCBI WGS metagenome assembly OGLY01 (sample SAMEA2581916, study PRJEB24529) | metagenome | biome: Human gut stool | place: China | collected 2011
AATCCCCTGTCCTTCTACGAGCGTATCCTATGTTTTAACATTCCCTCTGCCAGACCTGCGTAGGCACAGTTCCGGTTTCAGTAGCTTCATCGTACGCCCGCAGGCTCAAAGCTTTGCCTGCGTCGTTTCTCACATAGTCGAAGCCTGGGTCCTAAAGTGTGAGTGCTCTAGGTCAGACTGCTGCCATTAGGCAGCGTATGCTAAATTATCTTCAGCGTTTAATTTTAATTTTGGAATTTGACGCATCCCGTGCGACTCGCTTCTCCAGCTTCATGATCCCTGTCGAAACCATTACAAGCCCATATTTTCTAATTGCCGGATGCATCCATACCGGATGCTTCGTGAAACCGCAGACGGTTTCTCTCTAACCAAGGTTGCGGATCTTAAAATCACGCTCCGCCTCGCGGCGCATATCCTTCCTGACGATATCCTGTCTCTTGTCGTAGAGTTTTTTACCTTTTGCAAGAGCGATCTGTACTTTCACAAGGCTTCCCTTGAAATAAACTTCCACCGGGACAAGCGTATAGCCCTGCTCTGCGATCTTGCCGACAAGTTTGCGGATCTCTGACTTATGCATCAGAAGTTTCTTAGGTCTCAGTGGATCTTTATTGAAGATATTGCCCTTTTCATAGGGACTGATATGCATTCCGTATATGATCACTTCGCCCTTTTCAATGCGGACAAACGCTTCTTTGATACTGCATTTTCCCATGCGCAGAGACTTTACCTCTGTGCCGTGAAGTTCCACACCTGCCTCGTATTTTTCCTCCAGAAAATAATCATGGTGAGCCTTGTTATTCGCTATTAACTTGATTTCCTGCTTTGCCATGATCCTTACCTCCTGCTGCTGTTACAGTATAACCCAGAAGTTTATCTTTCGCAATAAACTTCTGGTTAAAAAATACAAATTTTATAAAAATTTAATCTGTCCTCTTCGACAAAACAGATGCCTCGTCCATGTCCGCCTCATCCGGTTCCACATCATCCCGCACAACACGGAAATCAATAGTTCGCATGATTTTGTCTGTATCCGCCACGATCACTTTGACCTTCTGGCCGAGTTTATAGTGTTTGTTCGTGCGCTCCCCGATCATCTCATAGGACGACTCCTCATAATGGTAAAAATCATCGGTCAGAGACGTCACATGCACCAGTCCTTCCACCGTGTTCGGAAGTTCTACATAGAATCCCCACTCCTGCACGCCGGAGATAACGCCCTCAAACACCTGACCAATACGTTCTTCCATGTATTCCACTTTTTTGAGTTTATCTGTCTCGCGCTCCGCCTCATCTGCTCTCCGCTCCATCTCGCTAGAATGTTTTGCAACCTCCGGCAGAATACTGTCATAATGTTCGATCCGTTTCTGGTTCATCCTGCCGCGCAGGTTGTCCTTGATGATCCTGTGGATCTGCAGGTCAGGATAACGGCGGATCGGTGAAGTGAAATGGCAGTAATAATTTGTGGCAAGTCCGAAATGCCCGGTGCTGACTGTCGTGTATTTTGCCTGTTTCATGGAACGCAGTGTCAGGCGGCTGATCAGAGCCTCCTCCGGTGTACCGTCAATTTTCATCAATAATTTCTGCAATTCCTTCGGATGGATCTCATCCTGTCCGATATGGATGGTGTAGCCGAAATTATTGATAAAGGTTCCTAATTTTTTGATTTTTTCGGTGTCCGGATTATCGTGCGTCCGGTATACAAATGGCAGTTCCTGCCAGAAATAGTCCTGTGCCACCGTCTCGTTTGCGATGAGCATAAAATCCTCGATGATCTTCGTCGCAACATTCCTGTCATACGGTTTGATGTCGACCGGTTTTCCCTGCTCATCCAGAATGATTTTTGTTTCCGGGAAATCAAAATCGATCGAGCCACGCTTCATTCGTTTCTTCCGTAATATTGCGGCAAGCTCCTTCATCCGATCAAACATCGGCACAAGTTCTTTGTACTCTTCGATCTCCGCCTCGTCATGTTCTTCTAAGATTTTTTTTACGCTGGTATAGCTCATGCGCCTGTCCACTTTTATGACGGTCTCTGCAATGGTGTGGTCGATGACATTTCCTTTTTCATCGATCTTCATGATACAGCTTAACGCCAGACGGTTCTCTCCTGCATTCAGCGAACAGATTCCATTTGACAGTTTGTGCGGAAGCATCGGTATCACGCGGTCGACAAGGTATACGGATGTCCCTCTTTTGAGCGCCTCCACGTCGAGTGCGCTGCTCTCCTGCACATAGTTGGATACATCGGCAATGTGGACCCCAAGTTCATAAAGATCCCCCTCTTTTGTGAGCGTGATCGCATCATCAAGGTCTTTTGCGTCCTCCCCATCGATCGTGACCGTCTGCCAGTCTCGCAGATCCATGCGCCCAGCCATGTCTGCGGCACTGACTTCATTCGATACATTTTCCACCTGTTTCATGATCTTTTGGGAAAACTCCACCGGGAGATCATATCCCTTCACAATGGACATGATATCTGTCCCCGGATCGTTGATATGTCCGATGATCTCAACGACTTTTCCCTCCGGCTTTTTGCCGTTTTTTCCATAATCTGTGATCTCCACCACAACTTTGTGCCCGGAAACCGCTCCCTTTGACCGCTCCAGCGGAATAAAAATATCCTGCGCAAATCTCGGATTGTCCGGCACTGCAAATCCAAAGTTTTTACTTTTTTCATAAGTGCAGACAAGCTGCTCTGTTCCTCTGGATAAAATCTTTGTCACCGTTCCCTCTTTGCGCTTTCCACTGCTGTTTTTTGACAGCGTGATCTGGACGGTATCCTTATGAAGCGCTCCGTTCGTCTGTGCAGCCGGGATGAAAATATCTTCTTCCTCTCCCTCCACAGTCACAAAACCAAACCCTCTCGGATGTGCAGTAAAAACGCCTGTCAGATATTTTCCCTCTGATTTTACATATTTTCCCCTGCCGGATATCTCTACTTTTCCATCTGCAGTGAGTGCGTCTAACACTTCCAATAATTCCCCGCGCTGTGATTTCGGCACATTTAATACAATTGCCATCTCTTTTGCCTTCATCGGCACATAGAGTTCATCACAGATGAAATCATAGATCATTTTCTTTCGTTCCTGTAATAATTCTTTATTCATAACTTCTCCATTTTCCCATAGTATACGATCATTTTTAATATTCTGATAATAGAATGACAAAAAAAAGACCATCGTATTCACGACAGTCTTTTGCGTTTCTTAAAAAATTCCCAGATTCAATACAGCAGCAATCACAATAAATAAAACAACCAGAATCTTGGTTACTGTTACCAGCCTTCCCTCCATGGAACGTCCTTTGTTCTTGCCCCAGTAAGTATCAGCTGCTCCAGCGATCGCTCCAAGTCCTGCTGACTTACCTTCCTGCATTAAAATGATAACTGTCAATGCAATACTGATTATAATAAAAATAACTGTTAAGATTATTTTTAAAACTGCCACTTTATCTTCCTCCTACGATTATAAACTCACAACTTAAAGCAGTATAACACATACCTGCCATATTTTCAACTGTTTTTTGTCTCCTCTGGTGTGATCGCGCCATCCATCAGCTTGATCAGCTCCAAGGTACTGCGAAAATTTTTCGTGATATTCTTATCTGCCCAGGTCACCTGTCCCTGCCAGCTTGCATTGTCTGTATGATTGATTTTTACAATAAATGTTCCCTTTTGATTTTCAGCCATAATTGCCACCTTTTTCTCTTTTGTTTATATTATCACAGAATGCGTTAAAAAAAACGTTACTGTTCGCTTTTTTTCACTGCGTCATCCACAAATACGACCAGTTCCATATCGCTGCAAAAATGCTTTCGGATTTTCTGCTCCATCCAGACCACATCTCCCTGCCAGCTTGCATTCTGTCTGGAAGTTACACCGACAAGAAATGTTGCGAGGTTTCCGCGGAGCTGTATCAAATCCTGACCGTCGGAAATGACAGCCATGTGCTCTTTTGCAGGAATCCTCCCGCCTTTACGTTCCATAAATTTTCTCGTTTTTGTAGCCGCCTGCGGATAACCGATGGCGTCGTAAAATCGTTCCATTTCTATAACCAGCGTGGCAGAATCCGGAAAAAATGTTTCTTCTTTTTTATACCGGTGAAAGTATCGTCCATAGATGTCTCCATTTTCCACACCATCCACACATACCATAACCATATTCGGCAATGATTTTTCAATTGTCATAAATGAATCTGCTCCTTACTCTCCCCACATGGAATCCATATTGTGAAAATGCGCACAGTCATCTGCCTCCCTGATCTCCGAGATTGGCGCTGTGCTATATTTTAAATAATTCTTTCTGGATGCTTTCTCAAAATATCCATTAATTCTTTCCACAACAATGGCACAATCCTCCTGCCTGATTCCTAAAAGCAGCATCAGGAACTGATTATCACTGTATCTGGTAAACATATCCCCGCGCCGGAGCGAATTGCGGATTGCCTGTTCTAGTTCCTCTGCAACCTTGCCAAGGCGTTCTCCTTTCTCCAACGGAACTCCTTTTCCATCCGTCATGGTACACAAAAGAAGATAGGCAGACTGCCCTGAACGCTCGATCACTCTCCGCACATACCGGTATCCTTCCATAAAAGAAAGATAACTGCAGAAAAAAGCTCCATCGTCTTTTTCTCTCTGGTTTAATCCCTCCTGGATCTCATTCACATGATCCGCTTTATCATGCTGGTACACTTCTAACTGCCGGAAGCGTTCCTTCATCTGATCAGACGGTGTAAGTCCAAGTTCCTTATATAAAAGTTCCGTTGTCGTCTCATACAGCACCATGGCTTCATCCTGCCTGTCCATCGCAATAAGACTGTCCATCTGCCAGATCTGCCAATCCTCCAATGGATAGATGACCGCTGCCTTTTCTGCACAGTGATAAAGTTTTTTATAATCTTTTTCATCCTTTAAAACCTGGCATAATGTGCGCATGGCATTTGAAAAAAGATTTTTATAATAGACATTTAAAACAACTGCCCATCCTTCTGCACCAAGCTGCGGCAGAAATTCCCCGCGATACAGTTCACATGCTTCTTCTATATAAGACTTTTTCTTCTCCGGGTCATTTTCTTTCTCAGCCTTCTTCAGTAACTCCTCAAATTGATGTGCATCCAGTTCATAAGGGATCCCGGAAGTCCAGTAATAGCTTCCCCCTTTGATCGTCACATACTCATCTTCCGGCAGTCCGGCTGCCGCCAAAAGTCTGCGCAGGCGAAATACAGTTGCCCGGAGACTGTTTGCCGGGTTCGACATCTCTTCATTGCCAAAGAGGTCTGACAAAAGTTTTGCTCTTGTAACGCCCTTCTCTCCCGCCTGCAATAAAATCTGCATTAACTGGTTTGTCTTTGTTGTGGTATTCCGCTCAAATGAAACCGGATTTCCCTCATATTCGATCGAATAAGTTCCAAACATCTGTACTTTTAAAACGGATTTTTTCATATGTACCTCCGTTATCTGTCATTTTTTTCCAGTTCATCTGTAATATCATACCATATTCTTTCATTTCATGAAAAGAAATCCTTTTACTTTTTTTGACATTTTTCCCGATTTTCGTATTTTTATCATTTTCTTTTTATCTTTCATACACTATAATATGATCAAAGGGTCAAACGGTATCATCGATGCATGCCTGCATGCAGTCCGAGGTATATCTTAGTGGCCCGCGCTACACCGAGAAAGAATATTTAAGGAGAAACAATATGACCCCCAGAACAAAGGGACGTTTCATATTACTTCCAATGCTCCTGTGTGTCTGCCTTACCCTTTGTTCCTGTGGCAGTAACGAAAGTGCCGAAAAACCTTCTGCAGCATCCTCCGATACTGTGGCGAAGGATTCCTCTCCGGCCACCACAGCTGCTGCCGGATCCCGGGACAATACTCCTGTTGTACTGACAGGCAGTGCAGACGGCACCGTTACCTATGGGAATGATTCCGTTACAGTGGATGCCTCCCATACGGAAGAAGGCTATCTTATGGTTTCCTACTCCGGTTCCAACTCCAAAGTCAAATTGCAGATCACAGGTTCTGATGAGATCACTTACACATATAATTTACATGATGGTTATGAAACCTTTCCCCTCACTTCCGGAAGCGGTTCCTACACCGTCGGCGTATTTGAAAATATTGAGGGAACCAGTTATTCCACCCTTTTTACGCAGGCAATTGATGTGACGATCCAGGATGAATTTGGTCCATATCTGTACGCAAACCAGTATGTAAACTTTTCAGCAGACTCCAAAGTCATCTCCAAAGCCATGGAACTTTCTGCATCTGCCAATGATGATCTGGAAGTAATTGAAAATGTCTATAATTATATTATCACGAATTTTACTTATGATTATGACAAAGCTGCATCTGTGCAGAGCGGCTATCTGCCTGATGTGGATGATGTCCTTGCCAGTCAGACCGGGATCTGTTTTGATTACGCCGCTGTCATGGCTTCCATGCTCCGGTGTGAGCGGATTCCCACCCGCCTTGAAGTAGGTTATATGGGTGATGTCTACCACGCATGGATCAGTACTTATATCAAAGATAAAGGCTGGGTAAACGGAATTATTGAATTCGATGGAAATGATTGGAAACTAATGGATCCGACTTTTGCTTCCACAAGTTCCGATCCAAAAGATTTTCTTACCCAGACAGATGAATACATTACAAAGTATGTCTATTAACAGGAGGTTTTTCTCTTATGAAGAAAAAGAAACAGCAGATGCTGGGCAACCTTGAGATCGCAGCATTCTGTGACCAGCTTTCCATGATCGTTTCTGCCGGGATTCCCATCTATGAAGGAATCTCCATTCTGCAGGAGGACGCACCGGAAGAAGAAACTGCCGAAATTTTATCTGTTATCAGCAATTCCCTCGATCATGGAAGTTCTTTCTGTGATGCCTTAAGGGAAACAAATGTATTTCCCAAATATGTTCTGGATATGATCGGGATCGGTGAACTTGCGGGCAAACTCGAAGAGGTATTAAATGCACTGACCGGATATTATAAAAGGGAAGAAAGCATCCAAAACAGCATTAAAAATGCCGTCACATATCCGCTGCTCATGATTGCCATGATGCTTGCCGTCATTCTGGTGCTGATTGCCAAAGTACTTCCTGTTTTTCATCAGATCTATATGGAATTAGGAAGTGACCTGACCGGATTTGCCGGAGCGATGATGAGATTTTCAGATGCATTGAACCAGTATCTGTTTGTCATTGTGATCGTTCTGATCGCAGCTGCCGCAGGCATTTTTCTTATTTCAAAATCTGACGCAGGGCAAAAATTCTTCAAGAAAAGACCCCTTGCATTAAGCACCGCTGCCAGCCGCTTTGCAAACTGCATGGCACTTGCATTAAGCAGCGGACTCGATACGGATCAGGGACTTATGCTCGCAGAACAGCTTGTAGACAATCCTTACATGGCTTCCCGCATCAAGAAGTGCCGCGACCTGACTGCTTCCGGCAGGGGATTTGCCGAGGCGGTCTTAACGTCCGGTATTTTCAGTAAGATCTATACTTCCATGATCACGATCTTTGCAATCTGTTTGTCTGTTTCTTCCGCACCGGTTCCATGGACGAAGTCATGCACCAGATTTCTGAGGAATATGAGGAAGAAACAGACAAACAGATTGCAAAGTTTATCTCTGTATTAGAGCCAACCTTAGTCATTATCCTGTCCATTTTCATAGGACTCATTTTAATTTCCTTCCTTCTGCCTCTCATTGGCATTATGTCAAGTATCGGCTAAAAGTAATAGGAACAGCGAGGTTCTTTTATGATACGATTGAAACAAAAAAAGAAAAAAAAATATAAACAGCTATTGTGTTCTGTCGTTCTTCTTGCTTTGACACTTTTTGTATTTGGTTTTGCAGCTGACCGCATCCGCCTTTCCAATGAATCCGAGCAGACAACCATTTTAGAAAAAGCAGTCACCCGGACGATCACACAATGCTATGCTTTAGAGGGCAGTTATCCACCTGACATTGCTTATCTCACCACACATTATGGTCTGACCTATGATCCTGACCAGTATCTGATCGACTATCAGTACATCGGCTCAAATTTAAGACCGGATGTCACTATTATTAAAAGGAACTGATTTTATGCTTGAATTAAAGAAAACACCGGAGCATACGATCGACCGTGTCTTCCTGCTTGCACTGCTGGCGCTTTTTGCCGCCACTGCATTTTTAGTTGTCTCCATCGGAGCAAAACAATACCATTCGATTGCAGACAGCATGACCGCAAATTATGAGACCCGTACCGTATCCTCTTATCTGGAAGAAAAAATGAATCAAAATGATGTGGCGGGTTCTGTCGCAGTCACATCCATCGGTGCCTTTCCTGCCATCGCCTTATCTGAGACTGTGAATGACACGATTTACACAACCTATATCTACTGTTACGACGGATATCTCCGCGAGATCACAGTTTCCGATGGAACAACTGTTTTACCGGGAGATGGGCAGAAAATCATTGAAACCAAGGCACTTGCCATTGATATGGTCAGCTCAAATCTTTACTGCTTTACCATTACGGATACGACCGGATACACCTATCCGCTTTATATCTCACTGAATGCAAAACAATCGTAATTTGCAAAAGGAGTTTTCATGAATCAATACCGCCACTCAAAATCCAGTCTCTTTTTGATGGAGATTATTTTAAATATTCTGTTTTTTTCGATTCTTGCAACATTTTGTGTACAGATATTTTTCAAAGGATACCAGCTCTCGAAAAGCACAGAAAAACTGCATCAGGCAGTGACCGCATGCACGTCGATCGCAGAAATCTGCCAGAGTACGGATTCCCCGGAGGAAACCCTAAGTTCCATCTATCCGGAATCCACGAGTCTGAATGAAACAATTTTAATCTACTACAATAAAGATTTTCTTGCCTGTGGAAAACAAAACGCTGTTTATCGGGCAACGGTAGATTTTTTACCGGATCAGCTTGCCACCATCCACATCACCTTTTTGGATACCAGCACTGCTGAAACACTTTATGAACTGTCAGCTTCCTGCTATCAGCCAATTTCCCTAAGCACAACAGGAGGTATGCAGTATGAATAAGCAAAAAAAAGAATTTATCCATATCGGTTTTTCATCCATCCTGATGGTTTTTACCATGTTATGTCTGGTGACTTTTGCGACGCTCTCTCTGATCACTGCAAATTCAGATTACAGATTAAGTCTTAAGGTTGCAGAAAAAACAACCGCCTATTACGAAGCAGATACTGCTGCAAGGAACTATCTGCAGCAATTAGATCTGGCACTCGCAGACCTTTACGCAAACTGTGATGACAGTCAGACTTTTTTTGAAAAGGCTGCTGATCTGATACCGGAACTGAAAACAGAAGATACGCTGACCGCAGAATCGCCTACGATTGTAGGTAATTGTCCAACCTGCACATTTCAGGTTACGATCAACGATGTGCAGAATCTTTATGTTACATTAGAACTCCTTTATCCGGAACATCCCGGAGATGAATTTTATAAAGTCACACAGTGGCAGACCGTCACGAACAATGAACCTGTGATTGACGATGACTCACTTCATCTGTATCAGGGAAATTAATTATAAGAAAGGTTTGGTTATGAATATGAACGTCAGAGAAATTTTAGAAAATATCACAAAAAAGCATGCATCCGATATCTTTGTTGTCGCAGGCCGTCCGCTGACCTACAAAGTAAGCGGAAAGATGCATACTTATCAGGAAGAACGCATGAAACCGGATATGTGCCGCGACTTTGTCACAGCGATTTATGAACTTGCTGACCACCGCGATATTTCCCAATTTGAGACAACCGGTGACGACGACTTTTCTTTTGCCATTGTGGGAGTGTCAAGATTCCGTGTCAGCACTTATAAACAGCGTGGCTCTTACTCCGCCGTCATCCGAATCATCACATTCACTTTGCCACAGCCAAGTGAACTGATGATCCCGGATGCTGTGATGGAACTTGCCAACACCAACAAGGGAATGGTGCTCGTCACCGGTCCTGCTGGTGGTGGAAAATCAACGACATTAGCCTGCCTGATCGACAAGATCAACACCGAGCAGGAAGCCCATATCATCACATTGGAAGATCCATTAGAATACTTGCACACCCATAAAAAAAGTATCGTAAGCCAGCGTGAGATATGCACCGACACTGAAAATTATCTCACAGCTCTGCGCGCTTCCCTTCGTCAGAGCCCGGACGTGATCCTGCTCGGTGAGATGCGTGATTATGAGACGATCAATACAGCCATGACTGCTGCCGAAACCGGACATTTTATTTTTTCAACGCTGCACACCATCGGGGCTGCCAATACCATCGATCGAATCATCGATGCATTTCCAGCTGCTCAGCAGCATCAGGTAGCGGTACAGCTCTCTATGGTATTACACGCAGTCGTATCCCAGCGTCTGCTCCCGACCACGGATGGAAAAATGGTTCCGGCTTTTGAGATCATGGTGTTAACGCCCGCCATCCGTAACATCATCCGTGAAGGTAAAACACATCAGATTGACGGCATGATCTACACCTCCACGAACGAGAATATGTTAGCGATGGATACCAGTATTTTCCGCCTTTATCAAAAAGGCATCATCGATAAAAAAACTGCTCTTGCAAATGCTTCCAACCCGGAAATGATGAGCAAGAAAATAGGAGCCATTTAGGCTCCTATTTCTTTCGGATTATCTCGGCTTTCCCATATCTTGCAGAATCTTTTAACTCTTCCTCAATACGGAGTAACTGATTGTATTTGGCGGTTCGTTCTCCTCTGCACGGTGCACCGGTCTTGATCTGTCCGGCATTCACTGCCACCGCAAGATCTGCGATAAAGGCATCCTCGGTCTCCCCGGAGCGATGGGAGATCACTGCCTGATAACCAGCACATTTTGCCATCTCGATCGCCTCCATCGCTTCTGTGACGGTTCCGATCTGATTTACTTTAATGAGAACTGCATTTGCGACGTTTAAATCAATTCCGCATTTAATCCGCTTTGGATTTGTCACAAAAAGGTCATCCCCTACAAGCTGGACTCTGCCGCCAATGCGTTTTGTCATTTTCTGCCAGCCTTCCCAGTCATCCTCAAATAAACCATCCTCGATCGACACGATTGGAAATTCTTCGATCAGTTCTTCATACAGAGCGATCATTTCATCCGCACTCCGCTTCACACTGTCTTTACAATAGTCCTTTGCAGAGCCTTCTCCGGCTCCCTCTTCCGGCTCTTTTCCTGCCGCTCTGGATTCTCCCGGGAAAATGTATACCCCAGCCTCCTCGTCATACAGTTCGCTTGCCGCTGCATCCATGGCAAACACCACGTCATCACCTACGTGATAGCCTGCCTTTTCCACTGCCTTCTGTAAATAGCGGAATACTTCCCTGGTGTCCTTGACATCCGGCGCAAATCCGCCCTCGTCCCCGACTGCAGTGCTTAATCCCTCCTCGTTTAAGATCTGACGTAGGAAATGATAGATTTCTGCTCCCATACGGAGTCCGTCATGAAAATCGAGTGCTCCCACCGGCATAATCATAAACTCCTGAAAATCAATGGAATTTTTTGCATGCACTCCACCGTTGATGACATTCATCATCGGAACCGGAAGAATGTGTGCTGCCGTTCCTCCGAGATAACGGTACAACGGCTGTTCTAATGCTTTTGCCGCGGTTTTGGCACACGCCATGGAAACACCAAGAATTGCATTTGCACCAAGATTCCCCTTATTATCCGTGCCATCCTCTTCCACCATGATGCGGTCGATTCCTGCCTGATCGAGCACATTAAAGCCAATGAGTTTTTCCCTGATCTTCTGGTTGACGTGATCCACTACTTTCCGGACACCCAACCCAAAATACCGTTCTTCTCCATCCCGAAGCTCGATCGCCTCAAAACGTCCGGTACTTGCGCCCGACGGAACGGACTCGCGCGCCGTGATCTTTTTTCCGGTTGTCTCTGTCTCGGCGGTCACTTCCACTTCGACCGTCGGATTTCCCCTGGAATCTAAAATTTCCCTTGCATGAACATCAATGATTTTAATAAATAAAGACATACTTTCCTCCTTGCTTGAACTGCTTTTTGGAATAGTATGTCTTTTGCTGTTTCATATTATGTAATTTTTCTGATGCATCTGTTTTATGAATTTTCTTCCGGATTCAGATATTTACCAAATGCCTTCTTATAATAAGCTGCAAAGAAGTATCCCATCAGTCCGAAGCCATAGACTAATGTTAAGAAATTAACAAGCAGTACCGTCGTATTTGCCCAGACGAGTAAGATCATCAAAATTGCCATCTGAATGGTACACTTCATATTGCGCAGTGCCATAAAAAAGGAATAACGGATCGTATCTTTCACCGGATTCACGAATCTTGACTGGACACCAAACACATAAAGCAGTGATAAAAAATACGGAATAGCAAGGATCATTGCCGCACCCTGCATACACACACCAAGTGTATCTTTTGCCTGATTCCCCATCATAAAATCAAATCCTAAGAGAATTCCAATTACAAGATAGATTAACCAGATTTCCGTTGCCTGTTTAAAATTTTCTTTAAAGGATGAAAAGAAATTAGAGGTGACATACCCCTCCTTATCATGCAATTTCATGCTCGCATAAAGCAATGCGCTCGTCGATGCGCCAATCGTAAAAATCGGCAGTGAACAGATCACCCAGTATAAATTGAGAATAAAAATCTTTCCAATCGTATCGATTGCACGAAAAACAGCATTATCCACATCAAAAATTCGATTCCACATAATTAAAACGTACCTTTCCAGACTTTTCTTCTATTAGTCTACACGCATTTATTTTATCTGACAAGTGTCATACAGCTTCTGAATATACGCTTTTGCCTGCACTGCATTTTCCGGCGTCGTATTTTCTAAAGTTGTATGGATATAAGGCTTTTTCTCTTTGATAAAACGAATAATCTGCGTATAATCCATCTCCCCGGTTCCCGCAGCCACCGAAACCAGTGCTCCATCTTTTACGATAAAATCTTTGATATGGATCACTGCGATATCCTCCCCAAGCACCTCAATCGCCTCCGCGATAATGGATTCGCGCTCTTTGTAATTACTGATGTCCAAAAGATTGACTGGATCAAAAATAATCTGCAGATTCGGAGAGCCAATTTCATCCAGCACTTTTCTTGCTCTCTTCGGATTGCATACAATATGCTTATACACCGGTTCAATTGCTAAGATCACACCCATTTTTTCCGCATACTGCACGACCGGTCTGACATTTTTGATAAAAATATCCAATGCCTCTTCCGAGTGATTCCGTTCCTCAAAACTGTAAGATTCATTCACAGCACCTGTCTCAGTTCCCACGACGCCTGCTCCAAGGAGCGATGCCATACGGATATGCGCCATATAGCGGTGTACGTTCTTTTCCAAAGCTGCCTGATCCGGTGTTGCAAGATTCAGATAACATCCCAGTACCGCAACATCCAGATGATGCGCTGCAAAAAGTTTTTTCAGATAACAGGAAAAACCGGGTGTCAGCGCACTGTCTGCCACAGAGTACTCCGAGATTACTTTTTTCAAAGCAAGATGCGCACAGGAAAATCCCTGTTCCTCTGCGATCGCCACACGTTCTTCCAATGTCCCTTTTTTTGTATCATGTAAACGGATTCCTATCTGCATATCCTCTTCCTCTCTGATTTTTCAAACATTTATCCTTCTTTTATTTCTGTATCATTTCATCCACATCAACTGCTTCCACCGGCGCTCCGTCTGCCCCAGTCACCTGCACGTGATCTAAAACCAATTTTTCCACATTGTGTACATAAATACCTTTTTTACTGCATGGTTCCACACCATTTGACATGATTGGAACCCCCATCTCTGCCTCTTTTGCAAAAGAGATCTCTACATTCTTCATGGTAATGCTCTCAATCTTGCTCTCCGGCAGTCCATCAAAATAAGCCGCTGCGACATGACAATTCTCTGCCTTAATATTTTCAAAGCAGAATTTCCGCATTTCCGGTGTCCGCTCATCCACCGGATAGCACGCCCTCGACTGCACATACTCAGTTCTTCCATCCGGATCGCAGAAATAGAACGCATTGGCGGTAAACGGTGTCATCACATGATCCATTTCAATGTCCCGGAATGTGATTCCGTCCAGCACCGAATCTTTGCCCCTGCCCCGTCTTGTCTTGATGCGGAGTCCACGGTCTGTGTGTGAAAAGCAGCATTTTTCCACCAGCATGTTTTTCACACCGGCTCCAATCTCGCTTCCCACTGTGACCGCTCCATGTCCGTTTTCCATAAGGCAATGGCAGATGTGTGTGTTCTCCGCCGGTGTTTTGTACTTCCGTCCCATATAGATTTTTCCTGATTTCACCGCAATGCAGTCATCTCCAAGTGAAAAATGCACACCTAAAATCTCTACATTTTTGCAGGATTCCGGGTCTAATCCGTCTGTGTTTGGAGACTGTTTCGGATTCTCCACCAGAAGATCACAGAATCTCAACTGATCACTGAAATACGGATGAATCACCCACGCCGGGCTGTCATGGAAATACAGTCCCTGCACATTTACATTTTCACAGTGATTTAAAAACAGCATTCTTGGACGGAATGCACCCACCATCACTTTCTCATTCTTCCACCAGTTCTCGTGGTTTGCACAGCCATTGATACTGCCCTCTCCATAGAGATTGATATCCCTTACGCCGATCCCTGTGATGATTCCTGCGAACATCGGAAGTGGATTTCCCTCCCATGTTCCAAGGTTATATTCCTCCATCTCATCATAACTTTCAATGAGTCCCGGAAATTTTGCAAAACGGTCACGGTCTGTCTCTGCCTTTAACTCAGCACCTTTGGCAATCTCCAGGTTCAAACCACTCTTTAAAAAGATACTTGTGATCTTATAAACGCCCTTTGGGATCAGGACACGGCTCTTTGGCGGACATGCCATGATCGCCGCCTGAATGAAACCGGTATCATCCGATCTTCCATCTCCTTTAGCGCCGAACTTTTTCACATCCAGCGTGACATATTCATAATCTGTCGTAAACTCTGCGGCTGCGACTACTTCCTCTGCATGAGTAACTTTCATCTTATAATCTGTATCCGGCTTTAAATCAAACACAGATGTCACAACGGTATCTGTCGTCTTTATCTCCTTATTATTTAAAAGGATTTTATATTCTTTTTTTGTGTGATATATTCCACCATCATCTAACAAAAAGGTCGCACTCCGTGCGGTTTTCATCACAAGACTTATCTGCATTTTTGCAATCCTCATCTTTATTCTTTTCTATTATTTCCTCAGTACTTTTTCTGTTAGAAAAAAGGATGGCTGCAAATGCTGCCACCCTTTTATTATACCTTAATTTAACCTTTTACACCACCGGCTGAAATACCATCTACGAATTTGTCCTGAGCCATAAAGAATACGATCAGGGAAGGAATGATGGAGATCAGTGATAATGCTAAAATTCGGTTCCACTGGAATCCTGCATCTGCATCCATCGACATTTTTACGAAAATAGCAAGTGGATATTTTGCAGGAGTATTTACATAAAGCAAAGGTCCCATAAAGTCATTGGATGACCACATAAACTGGAATAATGCACAGGATGTGATCGCCGGAGACAACATCGGAACGATGACTTTGATCAATGTCTGTACGGAGTTACATCCGTCAATTTTGGCAGCTTCATCCAGCTCTTTTGGTACGTTGCGCAGGAACTGTACTAACATGAACACGAAGTATGTATCTGTCGCAAACAAAGTAGGAACAATGATCGGGAGATACAATTTGGAATCAACCCATCCTAATTTGGAAAACAGGATAAACTGTGGAACATTTAATACTACCTGTGGAAGGAATAAGGTTGCCATCATAACCGCAAACAGAAATCCTCTTCCCTTAAATTCAAAACGTCCAAAACCATATGCAGTGACCGTAGCTGAGATCATGGTGAATACAACTTTTGGTATTACATAGGAGAACGTGTTGAGCATCGCTTTCCATACGTTGATCGTACCACCATAATTCTGCATTGCTGCCTTATATCCTTCCAGGCTTGGATGCGCCGTAAAAAGTCCGATACTTGAGAAAATCTCTGCGTTGGATTTAAAAGTTGCTCCAACCATCCAAAGTAAAGGGTAAACCATTACAAATCCAACCAGGATCAGGACGGTATATCTTAAGATCAAATTAATAATATGTTTTGCCTTGCTCTCAGCAGCCATTTATTTACCCTCCTCATCTGAATAGAATACCCAGTATTTCTGACTTAAGAATGCAATGATCGTAAAGATCATTAAGATCACGAATAATACCCATGCCATTGCACTTGCCATACCCATGTCATACTGCTGGAATGCGCTGTTATAAATCAGCAGTGATACTAATGTTGTAGAGTTTCTTGGTCCACCTTTTGTGATGATATATGGTCCGTTGAACTCCTGGAATGCCTGACAGAGCTGTGTTACAAGGTTATAGAAAATAACCGGTGTGATAATTGGTACTGTTACAGAGAAGAACTGACGCCATTTACCCGCTCCATCTATAGCTGCTGCCTCGTAAAGATCCTGTGGTACTCCTTTTAAAGCAGCAAGGAAGATCACCATTGCTGAACCGAACTGCCATACACGAAGTAAGCAGATAACGATCAGGGAATATTTTGGATCACTCAGCCAGCTTGGTCCTGTGATTCCGAAGAATCCCATGAATGTGTTTAACAAACCGTCATCACGGAATACTGCTTTCCATAATACTGCGATTGCTACTGAACCACCTAAAATAGATGGAATATAATATGCCGTACGGAAGAAATTGACACCTTTGATCTTAAAGTTCAAAATGTAGGCAATAAATAACGCAAATACTAACTTTAATGGAACTGTGATAAATGCATATTTAAATGTTACCTTTAATGCCGTCACGATCTTTCTTGTTGTGAATACATCAATATAGTTCTGGAGTGTTCCAATTTCATGGAATCCCTTGAACAGGTTATAATCTGTAAAACTATAGAATAAAGATGATGCCATCGGATAAAATTTGAATGCCAAAAATCCGAATAGCCATGGAAGAATAAAGAAAAATCCTATATTCTCTTTACAGACATCTTTGAATGACTTTTTTTTCTGTGGTATTTTACCTGCCCCCGCAGTTGTTTTCTTAGCCACCTCTCATACCTCCTGTTAACTGTGATTACATAACCCGGATAAACTGTGCATATGCCATCATCATGATACCCATAGACACATCATCCTTTTGATCAAATGGTTCATCTATTGCACCATCAATAAGTGTTCGTCCTGTTTCCAAATACTTTTCAGGATTTAATATCCCTATATTGCATGCCTTTAAAATTGCATATCCCATGCATACTTTCTGCATCTTTGCATCTCCACCCAGTGGAATGCACTTGATGGTCTTTTTAAAAATCTCCTGCAGAGATTTGTAATGTTCAAATATCTCTATACTCATGTGATCCAATACATCGATCAGAGCCATCACATACCAGATTGCGTCTTTCCCACTTCTCATCTCTGTAAGCTGGTTTACAATATCATTGTATCCTGCCTTATTATGGTATCTGGTCTCATATTCCATGTAAAACGGAAGCACTTCATACAAATGCTGTCCTGTCATGAGCTTTTTATGATCCCCTTCTTCACACAGGCTGCCTTCTGCAGTCCTTGACAATCCCATCAGATCGTCTTTCATTCTTTCAATATACTCTTTGTACTTCTCCTCACCGGTCTTTTCATATGCAAAAATCCATGCAGATCCGGCGTTTATTTTCTTTGTCACATCTGTCTTTGAAAATGCGTTCTCCCATTCCTCTGTCATTTTTTCTACATATTGCAGAATAAACTTCTGATACCTTTCATCCTGTGTGGCTGCATACATCTGTCTGCACCCATTTAACAGGCAGCCGATATCTGTTCTTCCCTTCCATTCGGTATTTTCCAGATATCCACCGATCGTTTTATCAAAATCCATATTAACACCATTTTTAAAACAGGGCTGCTGTCTTTGCAGCAGCCCCAGAAGAATCTATATCTCTTTTAATTACTGTGCAATAACTCCTGTAATACCATCGATCAATACATCTGCTGCTTCATCAGCTGTGTAATCACCATAGCTTAATCCTGCCATTGCATCATAGTAAACACCATCAGAACCTTTTAACTGGGAATCCTCAAAGTATGGATCCAGGCTGTTGCTTACCCATGCAAGAACTTTTCCGTTTGCTTCTACAACTGTCTCATTTAATAATCCGGCGTCATTTGCTGCTGTAAGAGCGGATTTAGAAACCGGAATACCTCTTTCAGATGCTAAGATCTGTGCTGCTTCTTCATTGTTTGCAAGATAATTTACAAGCATAGCTGCTTCCTTTGGATGAGCGGTCTGTGCGTTGATTGCCCAGCACATGGAAACTTTAGCATAACCACCTTTGTTATCACCAAGGTCTGTTAAATAGTCACCAACAACAAGTTCACGTCCTTCTTCTAATGCTGCACCGAATTTGCTTGCAGAAGAATCCCACTCGAAGATACCTGCATAATGTCCATCGATCCAGTTCTGGTTCTGGTCAAGAGAAGCTGCTCCGTCACCGGCGATTGTTGCGATAGAAGGAATTACATGTGCATCCTCTAAAGACTGAATGAACTCAAGACCTTCTACGATCTGATCTTTTGTATAGTTTAATGTATCTCCTGTTACCCAGTCTGTTCCATATACGGATTCAAGATAGTAAACCATAAGGATCATTCTGTCGTATTCGCCTAAAGCTAATGGATAATAGTCATCACCGTAAGCTTTGAATTTCTCTCCACAGTCTTTTAATGCAGCAAGTGTTGTAGGAATCTCGCATCCAACTTCATCAAATGTTGTTTTGTCCCAGTAGAAAATTCTACCTGTCATGGAAATTGGAAGTCCTGCTAAAGATCCGTCAGATGCTTCACACATGGAAAGATATTTCTCATCTACCTGTGAAAGATCGATCACGCTTGCATAGTCATTTAAGTTTAAGAATGTTGTTCCATCAGAATCATACTGTGTGATCCAGTTCCAGTTGATCTGGTTTACATCCTGTGCGGTTCCTGCTGCAAAAGCAGTTGCCATTTTCTCTTCCCATCCATCCCATGCGGAATAGGTTGTCTCAACTGTGATTCCTGGATACGCTTTCATAAATGCGTCAACTGCTGCCTGTGTAGCTGTATGTCTTGAATCACCACCCCACCAGGAAATTGTTAATGTACATTCATCATAAGAGCCATCATCTTCGGCAGCTGCTGCTTCTGTTGCAGGTGCTGCATCCTCGGCTGGTGCCTCTGCTTTGTCTGTGCTTGCGCTGTTGTCTGTGGAACCTCCACAAGCTACTGTTGTAAGGGCCATAGCTGCTACCATTCCAGCTGCCATTACTCGTTTCATAAATTCCTTTTTCATAGTTTTCTTCTCCTTTATTCTTATATTAGTCGATATGACAATTCTTTTTCCTTCCCAGTTTGTTTCTTTGTCATATCGCTATTATGTAAGTGCTTACATTTTGTATTATAGCATAGTCTTTTAAAAAATGCACTACTTTTTTCATATTTTTTTCATTTTTTTGTGCATTTTAATAACGCGCAGAATTGACCAGAAAATATGCTTTTATGGCTGTTTACCAATGTAGGCAAGAATTCCGCCATCGACATATACAACATGACCATTCACAAAATCAGATGCGTCAGAAGCCAGGAAAACTGCCGGTCCCTGCAGATCCTCTGCCTGTCCCCATCTCGCTGCAGGAGTCTTTGCAATAATAAACTGGTCAAACGGATGTCTGCTTCCATCCGGCTGGACCTCACGCAGTGGAGCCGTCTGAGGTGTTGCAATGTAACCAGGTCCGATACCGTTACACTGGATGTTGTATTCGCCATACTCAGATGCAATATTTTTTGTAAGCATTTTCAAACCGCCCTTTGCAGCTGCGTATGCAGATACTGTCTCACGGCCAAGTTCTGACATCATAGAGCAGATGTTGATAATTTTTCCATGTCCTTTTTTGATCATGGATGGAATCACTGCTTTGGATACAATAAACGGAGCATTCAGATCCACATCGATGACCTGTCTGAATTCAGATGCTTTCATCTCACACATTGGAATACGTTTGATAATTCCGGCATTGTTCACAAGAATATCTATCACGCCTACTTCCTTCTCAATTTTGGCAACAAGTTCATTTACCTGCTCCTCATCCGTTACATCGCAGACATAACCGTGTGCTTTGATTCCTTTTTCCTCATAAGCTGCAAGTCCCTTGTCTACCAGCTCCTGCTTGATATCATTGAAAACAATGGTCGCTCCGGCTTCTGCATAAGCAGTTGCAATCGCGAAACCGATACCATAAGATGCTCCTGTGACAAGAGCAATTTTTCCCTCCAGTGAAAATTTGTCTAAAATAGCCATATACTTCTCCTCTTTCTCCGGGTTTCCCGGTTATATTCTTTTTATAATGTAACACCCTGTTTAAAAATCGCCATATCGTGGAATCCCGCTTCCTCGCTACAGACTTTTTTACCGGATGCAACTTCTACTACATAATCAAATAGTTTCTGTGCCGTCTCATCCAATTCCTGATCTTCCACCAGCACTCCCGCATTAAAATCAATCCAGTTCTTCTTTCTTCCGGCAAGGGAACTGTTGCTTGAGATTTTGACTGTCGGAACCGGAGATGCAAACGGAGTTCCGCGACCGGTGGTAAACAACACAATATGTGCCCCGCTGGCAGCAAGTGCTGTCGCAGCCACAAGGTCATTTCCCGGTGCACTGAGCAGATTCAGTCCCGATGCCACTACAGGTTCGCCGTAGGCAAGCACACCCTTCACCGGAGCATTTCCCGACTTCTGGGTACAGCCAAGCGACTTGTCTTCCAAAGTGGAAATACCACCTTTTTTGTTTCCCGGAGACGGATTCTCATAAATCGTCTGGTGGTTATCTTTAAAATATTGTTTGAAATCATTGATCAGTTCTACCGTCTTATCAAACAACTGCTCGTTCTCACAGCGGTTCATAAGGATCGTCTCAGCACCAAACATCTCAGGTACTTCCGTGAGGATTGTCGTTCCTTTTTTGCTGATCAGAAGATCTGAAAATCTTCCCACAAGAGGATTTGCGGTAATGCCGGAAAATCCATCGCTTCCACCGCACTTCATGCCAATGATCAGTTTTGAAACACTGATCGGTTTCCGCTCGAATGAAGCCACATAATCGATCAACTCTTCCAGCAATTCCTCACCTTTTTCCATCTCATCTTCCACTTCCTGGCAGACGAGGAATTTCACCCGCTTTTCGTCGTAATCACCAATGTATGGTTTTAATACATCAATATTGCTGTTTTCACAACCAAGTCCAAGCACCAGCACTCCGCCCGCATTCGGATGATTGATCAGATCCGCAAGGATTGTTCTTGTATGCTCCTGATCATCTCCCATCTGGGAACATCCATAAGGATGTGGGAATGCGATCACTTCCTGTACGGAACCTTTCACCTTTGCATTCGCCCGTTTTGCCATGGCAGTTGCAATATTGTTGACACAGCCAACCGTCGGAATAATCCAGATCTCATTTCTGACACCGACTTTTCCATCCGATCTCTGAAAACCAAGGAATGTGGCATCCTCTGTTATTTTTTCTTCCATATGTACCGGTTCATATTTGTATTCCAGCAGATCTCCAAGTGCAGTTTTGATATTGTGCGTGTGAACCCACTGTCCCGCTTTGATATCTTCCTTCGCAGTACCTATACGGAATCCGTATTTGATAACATCTGCGCCTTCGCAGATATCTTTCACTGCCATTTTATGTCCGGCAGGAATTGTTTCAAGAGCTTCGATCTCCGTGTTTTCCAATGAGATCTTTTCTCCTTTTTTCATTTCTTTCAATGCAACGATCACATTATCGTTTTCGTTGATTTTCATAAAGTCTTTCATTTCTGTTGGACTCCTTATTTATTATGCAAAAATTTTCTCCATTGCCTTTCTCATACCAGATGCACGGATCTCTGTAAGATAAGAAGCAACTGCATCTTCCACGCCTGCAAGACTGCTTAAATCCTGTCCCCAGAAATCTTCATTCGAAAGGACTGCATGTGCGAATTCTCTTGGCTCTCTGCTGCTGTTTGCCGCAAAAAATTCCAATACTGCAGCATCATCCAAAATATTGTATTCCTGCTCTCCACGGTGTCCGATCAACGCTTTGTCCCTGATCTCTGTTCCAGTGTAGAATGCCATCAACGCTGCAAGTGAGAATGTCAAATGCTCGGGAAGTTTTCCTTCTTTTTCAATATATCCCAAAAAGCTTGGCATGCATCTCGCTCTCCATTTTGAAACAGAGTTCAAAGAGATGGATAATAATGCATGTTTTACATAAGGATTGTTAAATCTTGTGATCACTGCATTTGCAAAATCGATCAGATCCTGTTTTGGCAATGTCAGTGTCGGGATCACTTCCTCAAAAATTGTCTTCTTCATAAAGTTGAAGATCAGTTCATCCTGCATGGATTCGAGAACAATATCATTTCCTGCCAGATAAGACGCGAGAACAAAGGAAGTATGTGCTCCATTTAAAATTCTTACTTTTCTCTGCTTGTAAGGTTTCTGGTTGTCTGTGAAGATTACCGGCAGACCAGCTTTTGGGAGTGGGAACTCCTCACTGATATCTTTTGCACTCTCGATCACCCACAACGCAAATGGCTCACCGGTAACAATCAGGTTATCCTGATATCCAAATTCTTTGCAAAGCTCTTCTGCCTCATCTCTCGGATATCCGGTTACGATACGGTCTACTAATGTAGAGGTGAACACACATGCCTCATTGACCCAGTTTGTGAATCCTTCTTCCAGATTCCAAAGTGCTGCCAGTTTTAAAACACATTCTTTCAAATGGATTCCATTATCGTCGATCAGCTCTACCGGAAGCATCACAAGCCCCTTGTCCTCCGCACCGTTAAAATGTCTGTATCTCTCATATAAGAACTTTGTCAGTTTTCCCGGATAACTCTTTGGAGGATTTAACTCTATTTTATCTGTATCGTCATAGACGATTCCTGCTTCGGTTGTGTTGGATACGATAAAACGTAAGGTATCTAATTTTGCATATGATGCATACTTTTCATATTCTCCATAGGCATCTACCACATCCGTCACGCTGGTCACGATACGATTGATACGTTTTGGTTCTCCGTCCACAATTCCTCTCAACTGTACTGTGTACTGACACTCCTGATCATGGAAACGATCCAGTGTTCCAAACTCGATCGGTTTTACAAGTACGATATCTCCATTAAAATCTCCGCTCTCATTTGCAATATCGATCATGTAATCCACAAATGCACGAAGAAAATTTCCCTCACCAAACTGTAATACTTTGACAGGTCTTTCTACTTTTCCTGTCTTTGCTTTACTTAAAAGTTCCATTTCCAGCCTCCCGATTCATTTTTTCATCATTGTTTCGCTTTATTTATTTTTACAATTTGTAAGCGTTTACATTTTGTATTCTTACACTTTTTTTCAATTTCGTCAATATGTATTTTTGATTATTTTGTACATTTCGCATATTTTTGTTGATGTTGCACGTATTATTTTAACATTTTTGTTATTTTTGCCATTTCTTTTGTTGCTTTATTTTTTTGCTTGTTGTATAATATTTATGATTGCAGTGTAACTGCTTTCATTTTTATAATACATAAGCAGCTTTATAATAATGTAAGGAAGTCCATTTCTTACATAGAACACATTTTTCAGGGGATTTACTATGGCAATGACAATTTACGACATTTCAAAAAAAGCCGGTGTTTCCATCGCCACTGTATCACGTGTTTTAAATGGCAGTGAAAACGTCCGCCCATCCACCCGCAAAAAAGTCATGGATGTCATCGACAAATACGATTACACTCCAAATGCTTTTGCGCGCGGCATGGGACTGCATTCCTTAAAAACGATCGGTATTCTCTGTGCAGATTCGTCTGACCTCTTTCTTGCAAAGGCAGTCTACTTTCTGGAGCAGGAATTACAGGCAAACGGATACGAATCTCTTTTATGCTGTACCGGTTATAATCTGGACATCAAAAAGAATTACCTTAATTTAATTCTTTCCAAAAAGGTGGACAGCATTATATTGGTAGGTTCTAACTTCATCGGTTCCACCGAGGATGAAAACCAGTATATTAAGGATGTTTCCACGCAGGTTCCAATCATGCTGTTAAATGCTTCCTTTGATTATCCGAATGTTTACAGTACACTCTGTGATGATTATGGAACCATGTTTGAGGCAACAGCTGAAATGATCCAGGCAGGAATCACGGATATCCTGTATCTGTATGATTCCAAATCCTACAGTGGCTTAAAGAAGCTTCACGGATTCCGCGATGCAATGAAAGAACACAATATTCCGGGTTTTGAAAAACTGATCCACTTTTACGACGGCAATATCGAACATCTGGATGAGATTGCCGACTTTGTGGCAGACATTGCAAAAAAAGGGGCGTCTTTTCATG
>OGLY01000331.1_pt1 | contig 24307 bp, 20 predicted proteins | sample 1573091 | NCBI WGS metagenome assembly OGLY01 (sample SAMEA2581916, study PRJEB24529) | metagenome | biome: Human gut stool | place: China | collected 2011
CTTTTCTCATATATGCTGTCGTCCGTACGTTAAGAATGTGTGTTAAACAACAATATAGAATATATTTATATGGAAACAAACTTTTAATAAATATGAAACATAATTTTAATAAATGGTACTAATTTACTATGTTATCCTATGTACTTTTTTGTGTGATATTGCTAAGATTAGCAAGTAAGACATCATATGTTAAAGCATATTGCACAAACATGTGCATGAGGAGGTAAAACATGAAAGCTAACATTAGCAAGGGGGCCCGCAAAGGATGGGCGTGGATACTTGCAGCATTGATGGTTGTAAGTGTCATTATTCCAACTACAATATCTACCGCAAAGGCAGAGGTTGGAACAGTACAGTTCAATGGAACAGCGCAGGGCTGGCTTGAATCAGCTTACGCTGAGTGGTCTATTGACAAGGAAGCCGATGGATATACAGCATATATCAAAAAGGCTTCACAGTCAGATTCAGCATATGCAAGAATCGACAATGAACTTATAAGAAAGTACAAGAGTTACTACAGGGTAGATGCCATGGGTCTTTCGGCAGGAGACTATGTTATCAGGGTAGTACCAGTAAAGAATGGAAAAGAAGTAACAGCTAAGGCTAAGGTTACAGATGTTCTTAAGGTAAGCTCATATGACAGATCAGGCTTTGCATTTTCTTCTGAATCAAGATACAAGACAGGTTCAGGAGCATATAACGAAGATGGAACACTTAAGAGTGATTCAATCGTTCTTTATGTAACTAATGATAATGCTAAAACTGTAAAAGCAGGCATTATGGAAGGAAAGGGCGAGAAGGAGTACACAGGACTCCAGACAATTATTGATGCATATACAAAGAGTGCCAGTAAGGGTGTAGAAACAAGGGCACTTGATGTAAGAGTAATAGGATGTCTTACAGATTCGGGTATGGATAAGTTTTCAAGCTCATCTGAGGGTGTGCAGATAAAAGGAGCAAGTGCTTATTCTAATATTAACATGACTTTTGAAGGAGTTGGCGAGGACGCAAGCATAAGCGGCTTCGGTTTCCTTTTAAGAAATGCAGGTAATGTAGAAATGAGAAACCTCTCAATACTTAACTTTATGGATGATGGTATCTCACTAGATACAGCTAACTGCAACGTATGGATACATAACGTAGACCTTTACTATGGCAAGGTTGGTGGGGATGCTGACCAGGCTAAAGGTGATGGATCTATAGATATAAAGGGTGATTCACAGTATATAACAGTTTCATATGTACATTTCTATGATTCAGGTAAATGTTCATTGTGTGGTATGAAGAGCGAGAGTGGTCCTAACTACATTACTTATCATCATAACTGGTTTGATCATTCAGACTCAAGACATGCCAGAGTAAGAACTATGTCAGTACATATGTATAACAATTATTATGATGGTAACGCAAAGTATGGTGTAGGTTCAACTATGGGTTCTTCTGTATATGTAGAGAACAACTACTTCAGAAACTGCAAGTATCCTATGCTTTCATCTAATCAGGGTTCTGATGCTTTAGGCGAAGGCACATTCTCAGGTGAGAACGGCGGCATCATAAAAGCTTATGGCAATGAAATAGTTGGAGCAACAGGTATCATATATGCTAATGCAGCATCAGTTACAGGTGAAGCTGCCAATGCAGCAACATTTGATGCATATCTGGCTGCTTCTGCAGGTGAAAAGGTACCATCATCATACAAGACAGTAGCTGGTGGCACAACATACGATAACTTTGATACAACTAAGGATCTTGGAGTAAAGGCAGGAAGCCTTGTAGCAGCAAAGGATGTTCCAGCACTTGTTACATCTTCTAAGGGAGCAGGAAGTCTTGGCGGTGGTGTTATTGACTGGAAGTTCAGTGATGAAGACGACACAGCTTATGCTGTAGATAAGGATTTAAAAGCAGCTGTTACGAATTATAAAAACACAGAGCTTGTGGCTGTTGGTGGAACTAATGCCAACATAGTAACTCCAGAACCTTCTACAGATGAAACAACAAAGGCAACAGAAGAGGAAACTAAGACTACAGAGAAGGCTACTACATCTAAAGCTACAGAAGCAACAAAGGCAACTGAGAAGGAAACTACAGGTGCAGGTTCAGATACTAAAAACAGTTATGATAAGACAAGTCTCTCATATTCAGGTGCATATACAGATTTAAGTACAAAGAAGGATTCAGATTTTAAGAATGCAAAGTATGTTTCGTCAGCATCTGATATTCTTACAGCTATAAGCAGTGCTAAGGCAGGAGATGTTATCATAGTTAAGGCTGGAACTTACAAGTTTACAGATACGATAGTTATTAATAATGCCATGAATGGAAAAAGCGGCGCTTATATAGTTGTAAAAGCAGCTGATGGTGCAGAGGTTAAGTTTGATTTCTCAGCACAGACACTTGATGGCGCAAACAGAGGTGTTGTTGTAGATGGAGATTACTGGTATTTTGAGGGAATCAACTTCTATGGAGCTGGTGATAACGGCGTGCTACTTGCTGGTAACAACAACATATTTGAAAAATGTGTATTCGAAGCAAACAGAGATTCAGGACTTCAGATATCAAGATATGACACAACAGCAGCAACTAAAGATTTATGGCCATCAAACAACCTTATAATCAACTGTACAGCATTTGATAACTGTGATTATCCAGACCAGGGTGGTACAGGTGAAAATGCAGATGGTTTTGCAGCAAAGCTTACATGCGGCGAAGGCAATGTATTTGATGGATGTATATCATATTGCAACTCTGATGATGGATGGGATCTTTTCGCTAAGTCAGCTACAGGTCCTATCGGTGTGATAACTATAAGAAACTGTGTTTCATTCGGCAATGGAACATTATCTAACGGAGTTCATTATGCTAACGGAGATATGAATGGCTTTAAGCTCGGTGGTTCAGGTGTAGGTACACCTCATGTTGTACTTAACTGTCTCTCGTTTAACAATGGGGCAACAGGATTCACTGACAACAACAATCCATCAGGTCTTACAATCATGAATGCCACAGCATGGGGCAATGGTAAGTCGGCAAAGAAGGGCAACTTCTTATGCTACAGAGCATCAAATAAGGCAGTGTACGTAGGTCTTGTTTCAGCAAATGCTATAGACTCAGATAAATTTACAGGTAATATGAGTGATTCTATATACTATAATACAGGTAAGTATTACAGATTATCAGGATTATTACCAACACCAGTTGTTAGTGGCGACAAGAAGGGTACAGTAGTTGATAATCCATCTAAAGTATCAGGAATGTTTAAAAATGCTGTTGATTTTATCAATCTTAATGGTAATGTAGACAAGCAGTTAAGAAATTCTGATGGAACTATTAATATGAAGGGACTTTACGAAACACAGGGAAGTTATTCAACACTTGGAGCACATTTTGGTGTAGCTAATCAGGTTATAAGTGTTACAGGCAAGACATCTGGTGAAGTAAAGCCAACAGAGAAAACAACAAAAGCAACAGAAAAAACAACAGAAACAACGAAGGCAACAGAGAAAACAACAGAAGCAACAAAGGCAACAGAAAAAACAACAGAAGCAACAAAGGCAACAGAAAAAACAACAGAAGCAACTAAAGCTACAGAATCAAAGACAGATTCGACTGTAAGCGGTACCAAGCTTGTTCTAAATGCTAATGATGTAAATACAGGAAAGTTAAAATCAACACTTACTGTTGATGGCTTTAAGATTGTTGCCGGAAGCAAAGCAACAGTTACAGTAGATAAGAGCAGAAAGGAATATAAAGGAATAGACTTTACAAGAAGAATCAAGCTTTCTGGTAAAGGCAGTACAAGTGGAAGAGCTATTGCGTTTAAAACAGCTGGAGAAGCTAAGGTGAAGGTATATGCAACAAGCTCAAGCACAGATGAATCAAGACTTATTAAGATAGTTGATAAGAATGGAAAGGATATTACATCTACATCAAAGATTCCAGGAAATTCACTTAAGTCAGTTTCATTCAGAGTGCCAGTTGCAGGTGAATATTATCTTATAGCTGAGGATGGCGGAGTTAATATTTACTATGTTGAAGTATCTAATGGAGTTGCATACTAAGTAAGCGTTAAAAGATCTTATCATGTAGGTTAAGAAAGACTTTTTGTCTTATGACGTTTACATCATATCAGTTATAAAATATAAGCGGATGTTTGTTATTCAGACATCCGCTTTTTTGGTAAAATAATAGTATGAACAATAGGTAAAAAATAAAATAGGATATGAATAACAGTATTGAAAATAATAGTATGAAATAATAGGTTGATAAAGCAGCAGATTGCAAATATAATAAATATGAATAAGATATTTTGGTGTAAGAAATATAAGTATATGGCCAAGTATATTCAGAAATGTATCCATAAGTATAACTAGAAATATATTTTATAGAAAAGAGGAAAGAGAACATCATGAAGATAAAGACCGTTGCTATATTAGGAGCAGGAGCTGTAGGTTCATATGTTATATGGGGACTTGCAGGCTTAAAGGATGTAAGGCTGGGGCTAATAGCACAGGGAGAACGTCAAGAAAGGCTGAGAAAAGAAGGTTGTCTTATAAACGATGAAGTATACAGACCAGAGGTGTGGACACCCGAAGAAGCGCATAATACAGGCGTTGACCTTTTGATAGTTTCGTTAAAGTATGGAGCTTTAAAAGGAGCACTTGACAACATTGCTACAGCTATTGGAGAAAACACTATAGTTATGAGTCTTATGAATGGTGTTGACAGTGAAGATATCATTGCAGACAGGATAGGCATGTCACATATTGTATATTCACTTATAAAGGTTGCCTCTCATAGAGATGGCAGGGGATATTACTTTAATCCTGATACAACAATAGGAATTATTTTTGGGGAAACAGCAGATAAGGTATCTGCATCAGACAAAATATCAGAACAGACACTTGTGAGTGACAGGATAAAGTTGATAGATGAGCTTTTTGCAGCCAGCAGGCTTAACTACAGAGTGACAGAGCATATAAAAGAAGAAATGTGGAGTAAGTTCAGACTTAATGTAAGTAATAATCTTCCACAGGCAGTACTTGGTGCAGGTGTCGGATGTTACAGGGATAGTGAACATATGAAGGCTATAAGCGATGGTTTAAGACATGAGCTTGAAACAATAGCTAAGGCAAAAGGAATAGATTTAAGTGTTATTGATAATTCATCGTCACGTGGAAGTGCAGTGCCGCCAACAGCAAGATACTCTACACTTCAGGATATAGATGCTAAAAGACATACCGAGATAGATATGTTTTCCGGTGCACTTATGCGTATGGGAGAAGAATTTGGAATACCAACGCCTTATAACGAATACACTTATCATATTATTAAGGCGATAGAAGAAAAGAATGATGGCAGGTTTGATTACGATAAGGGAAATGAAGAATTGACATATGCAAGGTGAAATTTGAAAAGAGTTACTACTGATTGAAAAATAGGAACACAAAAAGTACCTTATTCTTGTTGGTACAAGCTATGGATTTGATGCCAAGCTTGCAGAAATAAAAGGTATGTTTAAAATATGCGGTATTAATCCTGGTGAGTTTATCTTAGATGGTAAGCCTCTTGCTGAAAAGGGAGCAGCAGTTAAAGAAACAGTAGTTATAAATTCAGTTGCAAGAAAAGTTGATGTTGATAAAGAAATATTGCCACCAAATAAGCTGAATTATTTTAAAGCGAAGAAAGAACATATAGTTGATGGAATATCTTATTACGTAAGTACAAGATATAACAGAGAGCAGGGAATAGCACAACTTGAAAAGATGCTTGTTTTATGTGAGGGTAGTGTGAATGCGTTTGTTATTACTGCTAAACCAGAAAAGGCTACTCATAATTAATATAATTAAAAATAATTTTTTGATTTTTAAAACTAAGGAGAGGGTATGAAAATGTTGATTTTCATGCACAGAAATGGAGATTAATATGAAGCGAAATAAATACAAAGATTATCTATGGTATACGGCACTTGCAGTATTTATTATATGTGTGATTGAAGGTATATTTTTCTACCATAATGTAGATAATCCGTTTCTTAAAGTAACATTAAACATACAGAATGCAATTAAAGCGTATAAGATAGATCCGGATATAAAGCAGAAAGAAGCTATTGCGTATATGCAGGCAACAGGTGGTGGCATATTAAGTGGGATAATAACATATGTGTATTGTATTGCTGTTATTGTTGCGCCATTCTGTACAATAGGTGCATTAGCCGTTCTTATCAGAAAACCAGCCAGCTATGTCAGAGGACTGTTTAGCCAGAGAAATAAAAAGCGCGTATTGGTTATTGGTGAAGGAAAATATAAGTTTCCTCTTATAGATGCATTGACTAAAGATTGTCGTGTTACAGTGGTTGAAAGCACAATACTTTCTGATGATAAGAAGCTTAAATATATAAACAAAGGTGTAAAGTTTGTGCAGAAGTATCAGGATATGCATATGGAAAGTGTAATAAAAATGCTTGATATGTGTAAATTCAGTGATGTTTTTCTGTGTGATGATAATTCAATAGAAAATATTGAATGTTTAAATGCATTTACAAAGAGCTTTGAAAAAAATATTAATGCATCTGAAAATAAAGAGTATCTGCAGATTCATCTGTGCTGCAATGACAATTCAATGGCAGAACTGATAAGACAGTATTATGATAAAATAAATACAAGAACTTTTGATCTTGACATAGTAGATGTTAATAAAATGGCTGTCAATAAAATGTATAAAGAACATCCTGTATATACAGCTAATAAGGGTGATGATTATGATGTTCATATAGGAATCATTGGATTTGGTGATTTTGGCCAGAGTGCATTAATACAAGGACTTAATATGTCGGTTTTATCAGCAGAGTCTACTATATGCATAGATGTATTTGATAAGGATATGGAATCAATAATAGGAAGTTTCATGAAGAATTTTTCAGTTGATGTCCTGAAGGGATTGAAGTTCATAAAAGAAGATATATATGAAGGTAAAAGTATTGAATATTATGAATTGAAATTTCCATTTGATACAATACCAGATCAGTTTGGTATAGATGGAAAGGTATGTTTAAGATTTTTTAATACGGATGCAAGGACATTACAGTTTAACAGTATTTTTAAAAGATGTAATGACGACAAATTATTTACATATCTTATTGTGGCAATGAGTGATACACATTCAATGTCTAATACACTTATTGAATTGAAGCAGCTGTTATACAATAAGGGTGATAGCTGTATTAATATTCCTATAGTTGTCAGGGCTAAGGAAAACAATGATTTTGCTAATATTTATGGTGAGAAGAATCTATTTACAATAAACAAGAATAAAGATATTTTTTCATATGCTTCTATAACTAATCGTGATATTGTAAATGATGCAAAGATATTTAATCATAGATACAATATGTTGTATGAAATAATAAGCAGATATAAAGCAGATAAAAATATTGTTGTGGATGATAAGTTTATGCTATCTGAAGATATAGAGGAACGTCTTAAGAAAGATTCAATAGAGCTTAAAGAGAATAAGAAAATATCAGAAGAAATAGATGAGGTATGGCATAATAAGGGCATATTTGACAGGGAATCAAGTATAGCACAATCATTGCATCAGGATATTAAAAAATGGATTATTTATGAAAAACATGCATATTCTCTTACAGATAACCGAGAAGAGCTTGAAAGAATTGAACATAGAAGATGGAATATTTTCATGATAACACATGGCTTTAAATATGAGAAAGCTGAAAGAAAAGATATGTATGCTAAAACACATCCATGTATTTCAAAATGGGAAGTTCTGAAGGTAGAAAAGCCAGATACATTAGAGTATGACTTTACACCATATTACATATTAAAAGCAGACAGATGATTTAATTGAATATCAGTAAGTAAATTACACCACAACCAGACAAATATAAGATACAGGCAGTCCTGCATACTATGCGAAATGCACTTGAAGTTTGATTGTGATAGTTCTTAGTCTTTCCCTTAGTCAACCAGCTAGCTTCGTACACGGATGTACGAAGCAGCGAAGCCGCGCCATGGACGGCGCGTCTGAGCGGTAGCGTCAGTTATCATAGTTTATATGGAAAGACTTAGAAATATCCAATCAAAGCTTCTGGCATTGAACATAGTATGCAGGACTGCCTGTATCTTATATTTGTCGTCCGTCCGTCACCAACTAAAATTCAATCAAACTATTGTTTGAAATTGTTATTGTACATTACTGTTATTTGGTGTATTATTGCCATTTATATTTCTGTTATCGTTCATATTTCTGCCGCCATTCATGTTACCTCCACGGCCACCACCATTAAAACCGCCAGGATTGCTGCCAAAGCCGCTGGCATTGGATGCACCCATGGTTCCTGCAGATTGTGTCCAGTTTGTTAATGAGGAATCATCGCAGTAAAGAGTGTATTCAGTGTTTGTTGTAAGAGCAGATGTGCATATCCAGCCATTTGAGTAACTGTTGTTTAATGTAAAGCTTAATATTTCATTACCGCTGGAATCTTTTACTGAGTAGCTTCCTGCGTTAAAGGATACAGAGCTGAATACGTAAGCATTAACTGAATTTACAGGAGTTTCACATATACCGCCTAAAGCTACACATGTTCCACCAGTTATAGTAATATTTCCGTCAACATCAATAGAACCAGATACCTGACCTGATGAACTACCGCCTTTCACAAAAACCATACCGCCAGACTGTGTGTAGCTGCCGTTAGAATCTATACCATCTGTATCGCCGGAACCGGTTGTTACATCAATGTATCCCTCAGTTATATTAATAAGAGGAGTAGATGAGCCATCTCCGGTACATGCATTAATGCCATCATCAGCTGCATATATAAAGCTTTGTCCACCACTGATGTTGATTGTTATAGCCTCAAGACCCTCGTAGGATGTTAAAACATTTATATATCCATCAGTTATATTAAGCTCTTTATCTGCATGTATTCCATCATCACCTGTAGAGATTGTGATAGTTCCACCTAATATAGATATTATACCCTTGCCATCTTCGCCGGTTTCAAGAACACCAGAATCTGAGTTGGCATGAATACCATCATCAGTTGAACTTATGTTAATGGCTGTACCAGATATATTTATCTCGCTCTCGGCTTTGATTCCCTTTGTAGAGTAAGACTTTTTAGATGAATTTCCTGAGCTGTTATTGCCTGGCATACCATTAGCAGCTCTGTTTCTACCGCCGAAGTTACCTTTCATGTCAGGATTATTGCCTGAATTGCTGCTACTATTATTCATATCAGGAGGATTGCCCATGTTACCATTGTTCTGAGCATTGTTCATATCGGGTGGAGTTCCCACGCTGCTGGCTGAAGAACCGGAGTTGTCGGCAGCCACGGCTTCACTATAATCAGAATAAGTATCTGTATATATATTCAGATTTCCATCACCTGAAACATCTACACCATATGCAGCATCTATGCCGTCACAGGCAGCATATATATCAATATTTCCACTAGATATTATTACATTTCCTTTCTGTTTTCCTTTGGTTGAAAGACTGCTGTTTGATGTTTTGATGCCATCGCCTTTTCTGGATATAGCTATTATTTCACCAGATTCTATAGCTACCTCATCGTTTCCTTTTATAGCATTATTTACAGCATTAACCTTGATAGTAACATTTTTAATGGAAATGTCATCTTTGCTCTGGATACCATTGTTATAGTTGCCAGTTACTGATAATGCCCCTTTTCCAACCAATTTAAGGTCACATGCTGCATAGATGGCAGCATTACCATTTTCACTGGAAGAATTGTCTGGATTGTCGTCAGATTCAGCTCTTGCATCAACTATACAGTTATAAGTGTTTTCCTCAGATTTGATTTTTACATTATCAGCATTTTTAATATAAATAGGTGAACCGTTAGAACATGTGATGGATGTACCATTCAATACAATGGTGATTTCGGCATTATCGTCAGCATTAACTACAATCTGTCCTTCTGATAAGAGTCCGGTAACGGTATATTCGCCAGCCTGTGTTATGGTATATATGGAATCATTCTGTGTTATTGTAGAACCATCAGTTGATGTAATGCTGAATTCTCCTGTTATTTCAGTTTTGTAGTTATCGGCATCATCTGCGTGTGTTACATTAGTATCCTGGGCGGTAATGCTGGAAGCTATGGTGGTATCAGTATTTTTGTTGTTGGTTGTATAGTTTTGTGAACCACAGCCCGATGTCATAAGACACATGGCAAGAATAACTGCAGCTACGCAGGATTTATTTATTCTTTTAAAATTAATCATATACATTCATCCTTACATTCATACTTTCATTCATTATTTCATTCATTATTTCTATAGTTGATATAGAGATTGTTACTTTTGCCCCTTACATCTTATCTATAGTGTAGGTGGGAATAGTGAAGAAAATATGATGAGAATGAGGATATTTTGTGTCCTGGAGAATGACAAAAGAAAAAGCCGAGGCAGGGTTTTTATTCCTGTATCGGCTTTATTGGCTTTATTGGTGTTATGGAGTGTTTATCAGCGCTTTGATGTCTTCTTCTGGTGTGGTGATAGGTGCTATGCCATATTTTTCCACAAGAAGGTTCAGAATATTAGGAGACAAAAACGCAGGTAGAGAAGGACCAAGACGGATGTTTTTGATTCCGAGGTGCAGAAGTGTTAACAAAATGCAGACTGCCTTCTGTTCGTACCATGAAAGAACGAAGGAGAGTGGAAGCTCATTTACAGTACATCCAAATGCATCCGCAAGTGCCAGAGCAACCTGAATCGCCCCATAAGCATCGTTACACTGCCCCATATCCATCAGTCGTGGCAGACCATTGATTTCTCCAAGATTAAGATCATTGAAACGGAATTTGCCACATGCCAGGGTGAGGATGATACTGTCAGAAGGAGTTTGTTTAACAAAATCTGTGTAATAGTTTCGACCCGGTTTAGCACCATCACATCCGGCAACCAGGAAGAAATGGCTGATTGCACCTGATTTAACAGCATCTACTATAGTATTTGCATGTGACAGTATAGCTGAATGACCGAATCCTGTTGTCACCTTCGTACCTCCATTGATACCTTTTAATGTCTGATTTTCTTTATAGCCACCAAGTTCAAGTGCTTTTTTGATAACTGGCGTAAAATCTTTTTTCTCATCAATATGAACAGCGCCAGGGAAAGCAACCACCTCTGTTGTAAATACTCTGTCAGCATAACTGCTTTTTGGCGGCATCAGACAGTTGGTAGTGTAAAGAATCGGAGCTGGAAGATGATCAAACTCTTTCTGCTGATTCTGCCATGCAGTTCCAAAATTTCCTTTTAAGTGTGGAAATTTTTTTAAGAGTGGATAGGCATGGGCAGGGAGCATTTCACCATGAGTATATATGTTGATTCCTTTTCCTTCTGTCTGTTCAAGTAAAAGCTGCAGGTCTTTAAGATCATGACCTGTCACGACAATAAAAGGTCCTTTTTCGATGGTAAGTGTAACATCAGTGGGCTCTGGCATTCCATAGCTGTTTGTATTTGCTTTATCAAGAAGTGCCATACACCTAAGGTTGATCTCGCCTACTTTAAGTACGGTAGGAAGCAGTGTTTCTATACTTTCTTCGTAACCAATCTTAAATAATGCTTCGCAGAAGAATCGGTTTACTTCATCATCTTCATAATTCAGAACATTTGCATGGTAAGCATAGGCGGCCATTCCACGAATACCAAAAAGAATAAGAGATTTTAAAGAGCGGATATCTTTATCGGCATTCCACATCTGCTGCATGTCGTATTCGTTTGTTTTACCACATGGCGACTGACATTTGCTGCAGTCAGGAACCAGTCGTTCTTTCTCAGCTCTGACTTTTTGTATCATATCTTCGATTGCTGCATTATCAAAACTTACATTTGTAACTGTTGTAAACAGACCTTCAATTATGACTTGTACGGTTCTTTTAGAAATAGCTGATGCACTGTCTACAGCTCTTGCAAGACCAATCAATGCACCTGTCAGCTCATCCTGTAATTTGGCTGTATCTGCATTTTTTCCACAGACACCTGCATTTCCTGTACAGCCAGTACATCCGGCTGTCTGTTCACACTGAAAACAAAACATTTTTTTATTCATTCCAGTAATCTCCTTATTAATCAATAATTTTTCCATCAATACTTATTGTTACAACCTGCCATGGTATGAATTTTCCACTATTTTGAAGTGCATTTTTTACTGCCATCTCCAGACCACCACAGCATGGAACTTCCATTCTTACGATTGTCACACTTTGAATGTTGTTATTCTGAATAATAGCAGCCAGTTTCTCACTATAATCAACCTGGTCTAATTTCGGACAACCTATTAGTGTTACCTTATTCTGAATAAAATCCTGATGAAATCCAGCATAAGCGTAAGCAGTACAATCGGCAGCTATCAGAAGTTTTGCACCATTAAAATATGGTGCACTGATAGGTGCAAGTTTGATCTGTACCGGCCAGTTCTCAAGTTGTGATATCGAATCTGCACCTGAAAATGTTTTTGCGGTCTCAGTCGTTTTTGTTCGCTGTATCTGCATGATTTTAGATCCTGGACAGCCGGTGTGAGGTGACATTGCATGGTTTTTGGCAGCTATTTTACTCTGTGCTTCTTTTACAGCATCTTCATCATATGCAGGTGCTTCTCTTTCCTCAAATGAAATAGCTCCTGTAGGACATTCTGGGAGACAATCCCCCAATCCGTCACAAAAATGTTCTCTTACCAGCTCGGCCTTTCCGTCTATAATATCAATGGCTCCTTCGTGGCAGGCAGTTGCACATGCACCACATCCGTTACATTTTTCTTTATCAATTCGTATAATTTTTCTTATCATTTTACCCTCCATTAATAGAATTTTATTTTTGTTTCTGTTAGAATCATATTATAATAAATACAACTTGTATGTTTGATTTCCAACAGGAGGTGAGATTTTGAAAAAATATTTACCTATTTTAAAAAACAGTCCTTTTTTTAAAGGTCTTACTGATAATGAGATATTATCTGTATTGCACTGTGTAGAGGCAGTAACAGTTTCTAAAGAGAAGGATTCTTATATTTTCAGAGCAGCAGATTCTACACAGGTAATGGGATTAGTATTGTCAGGCTGTGTTCTTATTATTCAGGAGGATCTCTGGGGACATCGGAATATTTTGTCTAAATGTCATGCTGGTGATTTTTTTGGAGAACCATATGCGGCAAGCCCTGGTGCTGTTCTGAACATCAGTGTGGTAGCAGATGAGGATTGTGAGATTGTTTTTTTTAATATACAGAAGCTTCTGGTTACTTGTCCAACTGCATGTGGGCATCATCAGAAGCTGATTCGCAATCTGGTCAGTGTACTGGCAAATAAGATACTGATTCTGAATGATAAGATTACACATGTTGGCAAGCGGACAACAAGGGAGAAATTATTGTCATACCTGTCAGCAGAATCTATCAGACATTCGTCCTTGTCCTTTGATATTCCTTTTGACAGGCAGCAGCTGGCAGATTATCTTTGCATTGACCGCGCAGCAATGTCTACTGAGATATCAAAGCTGCAAAAAGAAGGTTTTATAAAAACAAATCGTAATCATTTTGAAGTGCTTTGCAATAATAATACAAATGTATTGAGGTAGAAGATGGGTTAAAGCGTAAATCGGTGGTGATGGGAATAAGAAAGAAATATAACAAAGAGCTGCTAATAAATTTCATAGTAACTTTAAAAAGAATCACCATCAAGATATAATGACAGCATATGTGAAAGAAAAAGAAGAGAATGAGTTTAATAGACAAGAGGCTTTAGCAGCGATGCGTAGAGCTGGAAGGTGATTTTTAATGGCAAAATATGAGAAAAAATTAGATGATGATATACGTTGCCCACTTGAATATGGATTGGCAATATTTGGTGGAAAATGGAAATCACGCATAATAAGTGTGTTATCTGCAGCCGAAAAGCTTCGATACAGTGAACTTCGAAGAGAAATGTGCAATATTACGGATACAGTACTTGCTGCAACATTAAAAGACCTGATAGAAGTTGGGATTGTTGAAAGAAAATCCTATGATGAAATCCCACCAAGGGTAGAGTATATGTTGACACAAAAAGGAAAATCTGTTGTGCCTATTTTGCAGAATATTTGCCAATGGTCAAGTGTTTTTTATAAAGATGATGTTGAAAATGAAATGCTGCAATGCCAGAGATGTGATCATAACAGATAGGGGGAAATAGATTATGCTTATATATACAGAAGAAAAAAAGTTTACGAAAGAACAGATTCAAAAGTTATTTCTATCCGTTAATTGGATATCAGGAAATTATCCAGATCGACTGTATAAGGCTCTTATGAATTCCTCAACTGTGCTTACCGTCTGGGATGATGAAAAACTTGTTGGTCTGACAAGAGTATTGGATGATACTGAGATGTTAGCACAGATACATTATGTACTAGAACGTACTGGTATTAATCAGGCAGATATCAGCAAGCTTGAGTTTGTACCTAAACAAAAAGCGTGATTATATGACCTCACTGGATTGTTGTCTGGTGAGGTTATTATATTAAGGAGAAAAAACTATGATAAAAGTACTTTTCATCTGCCACGGCACTCCAGTTTTATGATAATGCATACCTTCGCAGACTGGGGCAACACAGGGCAGAATATGGCGGGAAGCCTTGGAATTACTACGGTTTCGACTACTAAGGCTCATGGGTGGAATCGTAATAAAGGCAAAGGTGTGGGAGAAATCCTTAGTAGTAATGGACTACTAAGCGATGGCACACATATAAAAATTTGAACATAAAAAGCCACAATCTTTGGTAGGGAGACTACCGGGATTGTGGCTTTTACGATTTTACCTAGAAGAACATAGATTTAAGTATACATCTGAGAGTTTACTTTGAATTATAGCAATTTTTGCTGGGTCTGTTAGTTTAGAAGCTTTTTTGGCTAATTTGCAAATTTCTTTGTGCAAAGGATTTGTTTGATCAAATTCAGGTAAGTAGAAATGTGATTTTTTCAAACTATAGCCATTGCTTTTAAAGGTACTTTGCATGTATTGGATTACAATATTACTATTGAGAATACCGGCAATATAATACGCTTCCTCTTTTTCTATGAATCTTCCTGCAACTGTTCGACCGATTATCATAGTGTGTTTGACACAAATTGATTGCTTTGTTTCACCCCATGGTGTGTTTTGGGGCTCAATAACAGTAGCACAAAACTTGGTGTTATCACGTGCTGCAACAAGATATTTTGAAAAAGTATATGGTCCTATTTTTGATAGAGCGTAAAATTCTTCGCCACGACGCATTACCTTACTTTTATCAGATTGGTTATTGATCAAGTTTTGATGGTTTAAAAGATACTCAAATAATTCTGGATTTGAAGTCATTAATTCAGATATACCAATTGGCGCATCAGTTTTATTCTCTGAGTATGGAAGTATACAATATTCATTTTCTAAGTTGCATCTAAATGGTGTCAAGGAAGGACCTGTCACAATAGGATATATGTGGTCTGTAGGGAGTTCCCAACCATTTTTGGGCATATCATCTACAATATACTTTGAACGGGTAAATTTTTTATTCATAAATCTATAGTGTGATGATGTGCTAGACTTCCCTATACCTATAAGCATATATAATTCTTGAGGTGTAAATTCTACTCCAGTTCTGTATTCATATGCTGAATCACCTATTATTTTCCTAAAATCGTGTACATCAGATAGATATGAAAATGCTGATGTTGCATCAGACATTTGAGCAGCGATTTTCTTGCCAAAGATAAGATGTTTTTTTACTTTGGCAAAGGAAGTCTCTTTATTTAGTACAATATCTGGAATGCCTTTTGTACGAGAGATTGTTGTAACATCAATGCCTTTTTTATAATCTACTTCTTTCCTTGAATAATAGTATGTGTTGAAATCTTGTGATACAACAATATCTTCACAAGTAAAGGGTTTAAGTGGTTTTTCCCATTTATCTATCTTCTGCAGAAATAATCTTTCCTTTGCTTCATAATCAAGATAGAAATATCTAAATTCCTCGTATGAATTTTGGGACATAATACTGTCTGGCATTAGAAATGCGAGCACACCTGTATTTGTTAGCCAATTGGTAGCAGTTACATTAGAAATGAGTGCACATATATTTAACTGAGTGCCACCAAAGCGTCCTCTTGTGGAAAAAATGTGCCTAATATTGCATAGTTCTTTTATTTTGGAAGCATAATTTGAAGGTAAATGTTCCCATTTAACCCATGGTGGATTACCAACAATTAAATCAAATTCTTGTAATCTAGCAATTAGCATGAAATTGGTTGCGATTCTAATCCATATTCCATCCCAATTGTTTTTATGAAGTTCAACTAAATCGTTTGACATTGATTGAATAGCTGTAATTAAATCCCTTGAATTTTTTTCGGTATCGGATAGTTGACCAACAATCATTTCATAAAGAATTTCAGCGTTGTTTGTTTTCACAGCAGTTTGTAAAGATGCCATTATTTTACCAAAGTTCTTTTGTTCGACGAATCTTGAAGGTAATATTACATCAAAGGACTTTTTGTTATTACGTATTGAATATTTATAGCAAGAAATACCTTCAATGTTTTCTCTCGTTGGTGTAATGGCTGAATCTCCTAAATAAATAGGAATTTCTATGTCTTTTATATCACCAAAAGGTCGAAGCGCTAGATAGTATCCAACTCTGGCAGATAGAACAGAGAGCGGATTAATGTCTATACCATATACTCTAGAAAGAATTTTTCTTTTAATGGATTGTTTTTGATCTTCGGAGAGCTCATATAAGTTTACATTTCCGACTATCTTTTTAATTAGTGCGATAATGAATGTTCCAGAACCACAACATGGATCGATTGCTTTCCAATCCTTATTTGGTTGAAGTTTTAATCCTTCGGATACAACATAATCAGCTAGCCATGCAGGGGTAAAATATTCGCCCATTGAGTGTCGAACGGTTTTTGGCATGATGCTCATATATAAATCTTTGAAAATGTCTACTGGTTCGTATATTATTTCAAAAGAAAACGTTGAATACTCGTCAATACACGTGATTATTTTAATGATAGTTTCCCACAAATCGGTATCCCATTGTTCTTTTGCAGAATACCATGAGAAGAAGTCACCCTCTAATAGGTTTATTATATTGCTACTTCTATAGACATAACCATCTTCAAGTTTCTCTAAAAAATTTTGCAATTCTGTTGCTGTTACTTTTGTTAAGTCGGAGTAGTTCTTGGTAGAAGTATCATATTCAAGTTTATCTATTACTTTGCATGCAATAAGTTTTACTATGATTGCATAAGCTGTTTGAAGTGCAAATAATGCCTTATATTCTTTTACGGGGTTAATAATATTATCTCTGAAAATCAGAGAGAGCTCAGAACGTCTTTTCTCTATATCATTTCCTTTTCCATTGTCATCGAATGATAAATGCATAAGACTTTCCCATTCGGAAAAAAGCATATTTGTTTTGTCAGTTGGATTGACTATAAGTTTTTGATAAAGTTCACATGCAAGCTCTTTTGATATAGAATTTGTTTCACTGTTTACTGCAAAATCTTTTAAAATATTTTCAGGAATAAATTTTTTGCAATTATTAGTTAATATTGCACGAATAATTCTATCAATGTCCGTTGCTTCAATGTTTTTAAAAGCAGTAGATTCAATTTTTTCACCATTGAAACCAAAATAAGATATTTTAATTCCGTCAGTTAAAATTGCGTTGTATTTTACTCCATCATTAGTAAATAAAGTTTTTAGATAGTCCTTGACCTGATTAGTTGCGGTATCTTGATCGTTCTTTTTTTCGAGCTTTGAATGTTTCTTGTATTCGATAATAAGATTATTTACGACAGCATCTAGTCGACCCCTTCCGGATGTTCTATTTTTTAATATACCGAAATCGTGTGTCAATCCTCCTTTTATAGGAGTCTCTTGTTTAAAATCAAGTTCAACACCTGTGTGTAATCTGACAAAATAATAAAGCTGTCTTTGAAATGCTTCTGCAGTTTGAGCTTCAGTCTTTGCTGTAATAGCATCTCTCATGATTGATGTTCTCATGTCCTCAACTTGAATCCAATATTCTCCGTTTTCAAGCCATGCGTAATCCATTTTTATTTCCTCCTTTACCCCAGGGGGGAGTATTATCTTTGTTACTTTTCATCCCAAAGACCGATGCCCCCTCACACATGTTTTTTCGCGAAATTGCATAAGGGGGATTCCGGTGTTTTTTAACATATTTTATATAATATCACAGCACATAATTGCATGTATCTGGTTGATATTAGATACAATAATCTATTTGCCTTTCCGCCAAATCATATAAATTAATGTGCTTTTTTCTTGCTTTTTTGAGCCTTTTCAATGGCTTTTCGTTCACGGTAGGCCTTTTGCTTTCTGGCATTTCGAACCTTCTGGCATTCTTCAGCATCACAAAATTCCTGTCGGTTGCTCTTTCGTATTATGAATTTACCACAGTTCCGACAACGAATCATAATGCCTTCTGGACGATTATCCGATTTCCCTTTATCTTCTAGTGCAGGGTCTTCAGAAAGCATTCTTGCAAGTGTCAGCCATGCAATATCAAATACAGAATCAATATCGGTAGAAAATTCTAATCGGTTAGTGCGGGGATCTACCTTTAATTTCATGGTAAATTCCGGAATGATGTCAATAAGCGCATTCCGTAATTCATCGTAATCGTCATATGGTGTAGTAGCAAATTCTCCGGTTGGAGGTTTTTCTGCCGGATGATTTTTAATGTACTCATTATCAATTCGCATTTCTTCTATGAGATTTCCTTTTGCATCTCCATAATCTAAGTCATCCGGTATTGCAACGATAGGATGCTTATATTTATCAAAGAAAGAGTAGCCCTCAAAGTATTTTCCTTCTTTGGATAAATCATATGCAGATTCGTCATCGGCAATACAGATGCCTTCGAGAGCAACATAAAACATGACTGCATTATATAATTTTCCAAGGTCATCTAGGAAGGTGTTAATCTCAAATGTTCCGTCTCCTTCTACCATTTCTGCATCGAAGCTATTTATATCAAATGATTCATTCAATTCAGAATAAATGAAATCAATATTATATGGATGCATATTATTTGTACACCATTCCATGATGAGCTGTGTATATGGAATTTTATTATCAAAGCTGTTTATCTGCATTGCCAGATTGCAAAGGCTGGCAAGCAGTCCCTGTCCCGAAAGAAAATCTTCTTTAGGAAAGATAGGTTCATATCCGGGTCGGCAAAATGGTGTTGCACAATATTCATCGCTTTTATCAATATCAAGTTCATATTTCTTGAATCGAAAAGGGTGGTAAATCAGTTGCCCGATACCACCGATTTCTTTAAATCCTAATATATCTGTTGTTTTATCTGCTTCTGATGGAATCGTTTCATCATTCCAGTTTAATGGCATATCATACCTCATTCCAATCGTTAATTCGTAACCGTTATCGTTACCGTCAGTTTTTGGACTTCGGTTACATTATAGCTTAAAATATTCATGAAAACAATAAAAAGTTACACAAAATGATGTAACGGATTTGTACCTTGACAATTTCATCCCGTTCTCAATGAACAAGCCTTTGTTATTGCATGGACTGGTATCCGCCAAGAGCAGTAGCAGAGAAACAATTATTGAAGAGACGGACATAACAAACTCTACGGAAGGAGCAACATCATATGGAGAAAACAACTATGAGTGTGCAGGAATTATCTGCACAGATGGGAATCAGCCTGCCAAAGCATATGAACTGGTAAAGACACCAGGATTTCCGACAATACGAATCGGATCAGATGAGTCTACTGGTACTCTTCATAATACAGATGGAGCTAAAACAGCACTGACAGCAGAAACGCTGACTTATGATGATGTGATTTCTTTATATTTTAGTGTTGATAAGGAATATAGAAGAAATGGCATCTGGCTTATGAATGATAAGACGGCACTTGCACTCAGAAAGCTGAAGGATATCGATGACAATTATTTGTGGAATCAGACAAATGATACAATTCTTGGAAAACAGGTTATTATTTCGGAATATATGCCGGCTATCGATATAGGTACTAAGCCGATTGCATTTGGTGACTTCTCATATTACTGGATTGTAGGAAGAAAGCCTGTGACGGTAAGAACATTGTTGGAAAAATTTGTGCTGTATGATCAGATTGGATATCTTGCATTTGAGTTCCTTGACGGAAAACTTGTAAGAAATGAAGCAATCAAGGTTATCCAGATGGCAGATGCAGGGAAATAATCATAGAATTGTTTGATTTTATTTCTATCATCTTGAATGGAATATATGCCCCTTGTATGGTATTTAGCTGTATTGGGGGTTAATACCCCGTTTAAATTCGCAGTTTTTGTGCGTGAAGTGGCGGCACCGTTGCTCGGCATAAAAGGTGACAGAGATTTAGACCGCCCCTTGGGGCAAATATCACAGAATCAGAGTGAAAATGACAAAAAAGAAAAAATAGTACAAAGGAGTCAGCTGTGTGACCACCTTGTCGGAAGGAGAGATACTATGAATGCAGAAAGCAATGAAGCGCTTCCTGTTAGTGAGAAGTATATGCTCACCATCAAGGAGGCAGCAGCTTATTTTAATATTGGTATAAAGAAACTGAGAAGAATTGCAGAGGATAACCTTGGAACGGTGGCGGTGTACTGCGGAAACAGATTCTTGATCATACGCCCGAAGTTTGAAGAATTTATTAGTGGTTCTTCAGAAATATAGTTCCTTTTATCTGCCGAAAGTAGTTGCTATTACAGGGCATAAGAGCGAACATAGGATGACCCAGAAAACCCTTGAAAACAGCCACTTTTGGCAGAAAGGAAAGTGATTTTATGGCAAGACCGAATTTAGCAGAAAAGGATATTTTGAATCCTTCGGAGGCAATCGAATATTTTGTTTTGAGCCGGAGAAAATTTTATGATTTATTTAATAATACGGATGGAGAAGATTTTCTGGCATATTACGGAGAACGCAAGCTTATTCTCCGTGTAGCTTTTGAAAAGTATCTGATTAACCATCCAGAGTTGAGGAGGCGGGGATAATGGCAAAGGCAGGAAGAGGACAGACAAGGCGGGATTTCAAGCGAAGAGTACTGCGTCTGGGAGAAAGCGTAAGAGCAGATGGAAAATACCAATATAAATATCATATTGATGGAAAACCACATTTTGTATACAGTTGGAAACTGGAACCTGCGGACAAACTTCCCAAGGGCAAAAAACATGTTTTTCTCTCAGGGAGTTGGAAAAGCAGGTAAATATGGATTTGGATTTGCTTGTAAATATTGTAGATGGCCAGATGACAGTCTGCGAACTGGTAGACAGATATTTAAAAACCAAGACAGGGGTAAGACAAAGTACCAAGCAGGGATATGTTACAGTGCAGAGACTGCTTGCGAAGGAAGCATTTGGCAAAAAGACGATACGAAGTGTGAAAACTTCGGATGCAAAACTGTTTCTTATCAAACTGCAACAGGAAGATTGAAAGAGCTACAGTTCTATTCATACTATCAAGGGAGTGCGGCGACCAGCCTTTCAGATGGCGGTGGATGATGACATTCTGGTAAAGAACCCATTTGGATTTCAGCTTGCCGGGGTATTGGTAAATGATTCGTTCACAAGAGAGATCAGATGAGAAAATTCCTAAAGTTTGTGCATGACGATGTGGTGTACTGTAAATACTATGAAGTGGTGTACATACTCTTTCATACGGGAATGCGAATATCGGAATTTTGTGGACTGACGCTGAAAGACATTGATTTTGAGAATAGAACCGTGAATATCGACCATCAGTTGCAGAGAACATTGGATATGCGATATATCATAGAAACCACAAAGACAGATGCCGGAACAAGAGTATTGCCAATCACAGAGGATGTGGCACAGATGTTTCAGGCAATCATCGAGGACAGGAATGCTCCTAAAGTGGAAAAATCCATTGATGGCTATAGTGGATTCCTTTTCTACGGTGATAATGGAATGCCACTTGTAGCAATGCACTGGCAGCACCGATTCAACCACATGGTCTGCAGATACAATGATATCTATCGGGTGCAGATGCCAAACATCACGCCTCATGTGTGCCGACACACCTATTGTAGTAATATGGCAAAATCGGGAATGAATCCCAAGACATTGCAGTACCTCATGGGGCATTCGGATATATCAGTCACGATGAATGTGTACACGCATATCGGATTTGATGATGCTGAGGAAGAATTGAAACGAATGGAAGACTTCCGCAAGGCACAGACAGAGATTGAAAAGGAGAATGAGAAACCGATGTCGCAAAAGATGTTTAAGGTAATTTAATATAAAAGGGATGACGCTCTGGTTTAGACTAGGGCGTTTTTTCTGTGGAAAAGAAGTGAAAATGACGATATAATATGATACAGGATAAGTTGCGATTTGGAGATGAGATAATGAATATATACGAATTATTGAATAAAATTGTAGTGAATAGAAGACATTCGCTGTCGACCAATTTGTTTACTGAAGAAGCTAGGGAAGAATTAGATGAGAACGAAAAACATATTTTTGATTTGTTGAGGAATATATCTTCTCTAGGAACAAAAATTAATAATAAAGGAATAGAATTTCATCCAATTTTTGTAATGTCCGATGGTAGTCGGACTTTTTCGATAGATGATATATCTGAAGATGATTATTTTGTGTTGCAGAATTTGGAATTGGATAAAATACCTTTGATCTTACGTGCGTTGATTGCAGATCTACTGTGGACTAAGAAAAAGAAATTTGATGCAGCTAAAATTGCAGCAGATGCATATTGGCAATTATTTAAGCTGTGGTATAAGGACGAAGATAATATTGGTACGCTTGATATGATTCGCAGAGCAGTGTGTATTTCAGCGCAAACAAAGCAAACTGCATTGTATAACGAAATACAAGAGTGGTTTAAGGAGTTTATAGATACTAGGGCAGCAAGTACAGAGGGCTTTTTTGCATTGAGAGTAATGGAATTGTTCTTTGAACAAAAGCATTTTGACGTATCGGTAATTTTGAAAGTATTAGATGATTTGATTGAAGAAAACAACGATAATATTGCAAAGGTAGAACAAGCTTATGAGTTAAAAGTGGAATGTTTATTTAAATTGCAGAGAAAAGAAGAAGCAACGCAAAATAATATTTTGTTGGCAGATTATTATATAAAATTTGCTGAGAAAATATTTCAGAAGGATATACAAGGAGCGTTAAGAGCTGTTAATTTTTTTCAAAAAGGAATAATATTATATCGGAATAATGGAGAGCCAGAAAAGGCAGAAACTACTCATAAAAGGCTTGTTGAAATTCAGAGAGAAATCCCCAAAATAATGGTGCCGTTTTCTATTGAATTAGATATTAAAGGTGTTGTCGACAATCTTAAAGTTAATATGGAGGGTCTATCGTTTGAGGAATGTGTAATTCGGCTGACTCAAATGTTTGTGTTTGAAAAGCAGGAGGATATTAAAAAACGTGTAATAGAAGAATTTAAAGATAATCCGATTTCACATTTGTTTGGTAAGAGTTTAATAAATGCTCAAGGACAAACAGTGCTGGCATTACCACCACTTGATATTCATGATCCAGAAAAAGATCCGAAACTTATGGAACTACATATGTATCAAAATGCATTGGAAAAGCAAAAAGTTACGGGTGATATTTGGATGAAGAATGCTTTGCTTATAATAAGAGATAAATTTGTTATTAATAAATCTATGGTGGAGTTTTTGATTAAAGATAATCCAATTATTCCAGATGGAAGAGAAAGAATTTTTCAAAGCGGATTATACATGTTTTTGAACGGAGATTATTATGAAGCATTACACATTCTTGCACCACAGGTAGAAAACCTTTTTAGAAATATTGCACGAGAGGTTGGAGGCTTAACAGTAACATTGGAAAAAGATGGTTCGTCAATGGAAAAGGTATTGAGTTCAATTTTTTCTTTGCCAGAATTATTAGATTGCTATGATAATGATATTTTGTTTACATTTAGAGGGCTGCTAAACGAGCAATCTGGTGCTAATATACGAAATGAAATTGCACATGGCATCATAAGTGAATATGCTTGCTCTACAGGTGTTTGTCTATATTTTGGTGTGGCAGTTATAAAGTTACTTTCGCTTACATCATCTTCGTGTTATCGGATATTAAAAAATAGTGAAAAGCTAAAGCATTTTGAAATGCCAGACAAGGACGCACTCAAAGTAGTTAAGTGATATTGTGAAAATCCTTAGTAGTAAGCCTACCTCGTTTTACTACCAATTTTACTACTAACAGC
>OGLY01000372.1_pt1 | contig 21699 bp, 19 predicted proteins | sample 1573091 | NCBI WGS metagenome assembly OGLY01 (sample SAMEA2581916, study PRJEB24529) | metagenome | biome: Human gut stool | place: China | collected 2011
GACTTTCTTATCTACCGGGCGTAAAAAATCTGTTTTTTTATATACCTTTGCATAATATAATTGCATCTAAAAATATAATTAATAGAATAAAGGTCGTTTTATCGGAGAAAGATGTTTAAAAACTTGGTTAGCGAGAAAACTGGATAGCAGCTTCAATATTGTTAACTCGTATGCTTGTAACAGAATCCATCTTAATTTGGAGACCTTACAGCAATTACTGAATTTCTTCAGTTGACGTAAAAGATTTGATAACAGACAAGAAGAGCGGTAACAGTTCTTTATAGATGTTATTATTTTCTGTATTCAATTTCCGATAATATAAAAATATAGGAATATATGACACCAGAAGAAAAAGCGAGGCAAAAAATAGATCAGTGGTTTAGCGATGCTGGTTGGAAGGTGGTCGATAGAGATAATTATGAACCAAACTGTACTGCAGTTGCTATAAGAGAAGGACTTTTGAAAGGTAACCTTGAGGCTGATTATTTCCTTTTCATTAACGGAAAGGCTGTTGGTGTACTTGAAGCTAAAAGAGAAGAGATTGATCCATTTTCTGATAAAGTTTGTGAACAAGCTGTCGTATATGCCAGAAATGTTCCTAAAATTTATCAAACATATCAGAAGCCATTGCCTTTCATATTTACTTCAAATGGAAAAGACTTGTATTTCTGTGATTTTCGCAAACAAGATTCTTGTTTCAAGCAAATTATGACGATTCCAACTCCTCATGAATTGGTTAAATTATTGGGAATAAATGATTATTTTGCCGGGCTTCCAACTTTGCGAAGAAAAGGACTACGTGATTGTCAATATGAGGCTGTTACAGAACTGGAAAAAAGTTTCAGAAGTGGACAGAATCGCGCCTTGATGGTATTGGCAACAGGTGCAGGTAAGACATATACCGCATGTCTTGCGGCATATCGTTTTCTTTCATATACCCCAATGAGAAGAGTGTTATTTCTTGTGGACAGGAATAACCTCGGGAAGCAGGCGGAGGGAGAATTCGGAACTTTTCGGCTGACAGAAAATGGAGATGCATTCAATACAATATTTACCGTGAACCGTCTTCGTTCTTCTTCTATACCATCTGATAGCAATGTCGTTATTTCAACAATACAGCGTCTTTTTTCTTTTCTGAAAGGAGACACTATCGAGGATAATGACAACGATGATGATAATGAACCTACAGAAGAAGTTGTATTACCTCCGAATCCAAATTTGCCACATGATTATTTTGATTTAATTATCATAGATGAGTGCCACCGCTCCATTTATGGGAATTGGCGTAAGGTATTGGAATATTTTGACACAGCCAGACTTGTTGGATTGACAGCCACGCCTATTCCTGAAACAATGGCATTCTTTAACAATAATCGTATAGTCAACTACACATTGGAAAAAAGCATCGTTGATGGTGTAAATGTAGATTGCCGCGTATATCGAATCAAAACTCAAGTTACAGAAAATGGCGGCGCTATATTAGAAGGGGATAAAATCAAAGAAGAAACACGTTATACCGGAGATGTAAAAACTATTTCCAATAAAGAAACGAAAACATATACCAATAAGGAGTTAAACAGAAGTGTCATTAATCCTGCGCAAATAAAACTTATTCTGTCTACTTATCGTGATGTAGTCTATACTGAGTTATTCAATGATCCACAGCGTGAAGCCAATTTTGACTATTTGCCAAAGACTTTGATATTTGCGCTAAATGAGACTCATGCCAGTAATATCGTACAGATAGCTAAAGAAGTATTTGGACGTACAGATGACCGTTTTGTGCAGAAAATAACTTATTCTGCAGGCGATAGTAATGAATTGATACGTCAGTTCCGGAATGATAAAGATTTCAGAATTGCCGTAACTTGCACCTTGGTTGCAACCGGTACAGATGTAAAGCCTCTTGAAGTATTGATTTTCATGCGTGATGTAGAATCTTTACCTCTATATACACAGATGAAAGGACGTGGTGTGCGTACAATCGGAGATGAGCAGTTACGGAATGTCACCCCAAATGCGTTCAGTAAAGATTGTTTTTATTTAGTTGATGCCGTAGGTGTTACTGAACACGAAAAAATAATACCTACGATAACGGATGGGCCGACAACAAAGATTATTACTCTTAAAGAGCTGTTGGAACAGATTACTCATGGTTATATTCCTGATGAACATCTGAAACGTCTAGCTGCAACACTTTCCAGAATATATAACAAAGCAGATAATTCACAGAGGAATGAATTCGTACGTTTGGCTAATGACGACATGAAAGAACTTGCTTCAAGAATTTACGAAGCTTTTGAAAACAATATCCTGCCGCCATTTATAAGTACCAAAGAACCTAACAATGAGCGAAAGGGTTTAGTTGCGTCACTTGCAAATCACGCTGATGCGCGCAGGTATCTGCTTATTCTTGCTGCTGGATTTGTCAATACTTTGATGCCTGGCGAGGACACACTTATATCTAAAGGATTTTCAATAGAGGAAGCTAAAAATACAACAGAAGCCTTTGAAGATTTCTGCAAAGAACATAGTGATGAAATAGAAGCTCTACGTATAATTTATAATAATGAAGGCGAGCCAATTACCTATTCAATGCTAAAAGATTTAGAAGACAAACTCAAGATCGCTAACAATCATTTTACTTCCAAGCAATTATGGAACTCATACGCCATTCTGAATCCAAATAGCGTTCGACGTTCTTCTACGAAAGAAGAGAGTGATGCTTTGACCAATATCATACAGCTTGTACGTTTTGCTTTACACCAGATTGATCGGTTAGATAGTGTTGTTTCCACCTCTAAACAGTATTTCAATCTATGGTTAGGACAAAACCAGCGCGAAATAACAGATAAACAACGTGAAGTTATCAGTCGTATTGTAGATTATATTGCTTCCAACGGAGCTTGTACGGTCAAAGAGATTCGTGAAGATGATGCAACTCAGGCAGCACAGATGATCCGTGCTTTTGGCAATATGCAGAAAGCTAATGAAGCTTTACAGTCTCTATACACATTTGTGGTTTTAAGAAAAGCAGCATAAATTTATGGCAACAAATAATACAACAGAGCAATCGCTCACCAAAAAGGTTTGGAATTTGGCAACAACTCTTGCCGGACAAGGTATAGGTTTTACAGATTACATCACACAGCTCACCTATCTTTTATTTTTGAAGATGGACGCAGAGAATGTAGAAATGTTTGGAGAAGAATCTGCAATACCATCTGGTTATCAATGGAGTGATTTAATTTCTCTTGACGGTCTAGATTTAGTAAAGCAATACGAAGATACTCTGAAACTGCTGAGTGAACAGGAAAACCTCATCGGCACAATTTATACAAAAGCTCAAAACAAGATAGACAAGCCTGTCTATTTAAAAAAAGTCATTACTATGATTGATGAGGAGCAATGGCTGATTATGGATGGAGACGTGAAAGGTGCTATTTACGAAAGTATCCTTGAAAAGAACGGACAAGATAAGAAAAGTGGTGCAGGTCAATACTTTACTCCACGCCCGCTCATCAAAGCAATGGTAGATTGCATAGCTCCACAAATTGGAGAAACGGTTTGTGATCCAGCCTGCGGCACCGGAGGTTTTCTCTTGACCGCATATGATTATATGAAAGAGCAGTCTGCCAGTAAGGAGAAACGTGATTTCTTGCGTAACAAGGCACTGCATGGTGTAGATAACACTCCATTGGTTGTGACACTTGCTTCTATGAACCTATATTTACATGGTGTGGGAACAGAACGAAGTCCAATTGTTTGTGAGGATTCCTTGGAGAAAGAGCCATCCACTCTTGTGGATGTAATATTAGCCAATCCTCCTTTCGGCACTCGTCCGGCTGGTTCTGTTGATATTAACCGTCCGGATTTCTATGTAGAAACGAAGAACAATCAGTTGAATTTTCTTCAACACATGATGTTGATGCTCAAAACCGGAGGTCGTGCAGCTGTAGTATTACCAGACAATGTCCTTTTTGAAGGTGGTGCGGGAGAAACAATTCGCAAGAAGTTGCTTTCGGACTTCAATTTACATACGATACTTCGTTTGCCTACAGGTATCTTCTATGCACAAGGTGTAAAAGCAAATGTATTATTCTTTTCCAAAGGTCAACTAACGAAAGAGATTTGGTTTTATGATTATCGTACTGGTATCAAACATACGCTTGCTACTAATAAATTAGAGAGACATCATTTGGATGATTTTGTTACATGCTATAATGCAGGAAATTTAGAAGGACGCAAAGAGACATATGATGCAGACAATAATCCTCAAGGACGTTGGCGTAAATATCCGGTAGACGATATTCTCACTCGTGACAAGACAAGCCTTGATATAACTTGGATAAAACAGGGAGGAGAAACTGATGACCGCTCCTTGGCTGAATTGATGGCTGATATAAAAGAAAAAAGTAAAACTATTAGTTCAGCAGTAGCAGAACTTGAGAAGCTGCTTGCAAACATAAATGAAGATTAAGCGTATGAAGAATAATAACATTGCAATATCAATAGAACAACAATTCGGAGAAATCATAGATATTATTCTCCAACATAAAACTAATGCTTCAAGAGCTGTAAACGAAGAATTGTTACTCACTGCATGGCATGTAGGCGGATATGTCTCAGCTAAACTGAAGAGCGAAGAATGGGGAAGTAAGGTCGTCACGCAACTGTCTGAATATATACGTTCCCAACGTCCTGACATCAAAGGATATAGCAAAAGAAGTATCTACAATATGGTAATGTTTTATGACGTGTATTCGTCAGAAACTTTCATAGCAACAATAAGACAATATTTGAATACTGAATTTGTGCAGCCAAAAACTGCACAAATTGAAGCGAGCGACCATAAACAGGAAGTACCTGTAATTGTGCAGCCAAAAACTGCACAATTTGTCCAGCCAACAGTTGGACAAATGCCTAAGATATTGGAGTTAACGACATTGACTAATCACATAGAAATTTTATGCCGATGTAAAAGCGACGAAGAACGGTTGTTTTATATACTCTATGCCAATAAAGAGCATTTAGTAAAACGTGAGCTCCAACGTTGCATTTCTAATCAGACTTATACTGGATTATTAGGTAATAAGGATAATATGTCAAAAGGATTGCTTGAAACATATCCTAATGCGCCAGTCATGTTAAAAGACACCCTGTTTGTAGATTTTCTCAATCTGCCGAAAAAGCATAGCGAAACAAAACTAAGGAACGGCCTAATAGAACACATGAAACAGTTTATCCTTGAACTAGGAAAAGACTTTATATTCATGGATCAAGAATATCGCCTTAATATTGGTGCGTCTACATTCAAGGCTGATTTACTATTTTTTCATCGCGGCTTACAAGCATTGGTCGCTGTAGAATTAAAAAAGACAAAGTTTCATCCTCGCGACCTTGGACAGTTGGAATTTTATCTGGAAGCACTCGACCGCGATGTAAAACGCTCCAACGAAAATCCGTCTATCGGTATCATTCTTTGTCCTGAAGCAGACCGGGTAGTAGTAGAGTACGCTATGAGTCGAAGCATGAGTCCTACCATGATTGCTGAATACAAGCGTATTCTCATTCCACAAGAACGCATGCAGCAGCAACTGAATGAGTTTTGCAATCTATTCTTAAACAAAGACTAACCCAAATGGATACAAAGAAATTACGCCAAAAAATACTAGACCTCGCCATTCATGGTAAACTTGTTCCACAAGATCCGAATGACGAACCTGCATCCGTATTACTTGAACGCATTAAAGCAGAGAAAGAACGTTTAATAAAAGAGGGAAAAATAAAGCGTGGCAAAAAAAGGACTAAAACTTCTGATACGCCCCATTATGAGAACGTGCCATTTGAAATACCAAGTTCGTGGGAGTGGACAACATTAGAGGAAATCTTAGAACTTGTTTCTGGACAAGATTTTTCACCAGAGAAATATAATAACAATGTTTCTGGTATACCTTATATCATTGGAGCCAGCAATATTGAAAATGAACAACTTATTATAAATAGATGGACAGAATATCCGTCTGTTTATTCATATTTAAATGATTTACTTGTTGTATGCAAAGGTGCTGGCGTTGGAAAAATGGCTATTAACAATATTGGTACAGTTCATATAGCTCGTCAGATACAAGCAATAAGAGTGTATACAAATTATATCAATATTAAATACGTAAAAGCTGTTGTAAAAAATAACATAGAGAGTATAATATCAAAAGCCAATGGATTAATACCAGGATTGAAACGTGAGTTATTGTTATCTTTACAAATACCACTTCCTCCATTTGCAGAACAACAGTATATCGTTAAAGAAATTGAGCGTTGGTTTAAATTGATAGATAAAATAGAACAAGACAAATTAAATTTACAAACTGTAATAAAACAAGTAAAAATAAAAATCCTAGACCTTGCCATTCATGGTAAGCTTGTACAGCAAGATCCAAATGATGAACCTGCATCGGAACTTCTTAAACGTATCAATCAGAAAGCAGAGATTACTTGTGATAACGCGCATAGTGAGAAGTTACCACAAAATTGGATTTGGGTAAAGGGAAAGAATATTTTTTTACCGATGAAATCTACTAAGCCCAAATATAAAGAATTTAAATATATTGATATTGATTCTATTGATAATAAACGATATGTAATAAGAAATATAAAAACAATAAAGACATTAAATGCACCAAGTAGGGCCAGTCGTTATACTCAAAAGAACGATGTCTTATTTTCAATGGTACGCCCATATTTACGTAATATAGCAAAGGTCGTTATTGATAATTGTATAGCATCAACTGGATTTTACGTATGTAGTTGCATTCCACACATTCTCAATCCAGACTATTGTTATTATCTTATGATTTCCGACTATGTTGTGAATGGATTAAACCAATTTATGAAAGGAGATAATTCACCTTCTATTAATAAAGGGCATATTGACGAATGGCTATTCCCTTTACCTCCATTACTTGAGCAGCAGCGCATTGTTCAAAAGGTAGAAAACTTATTTTCATTTCTTGACAACATTCAAAAAGCCTTAGAAGTGTAACAATATACACTTCTAAGGCTTTTTAAGACTTTACCAATTTACAACCTTATCTACAATTTTCTGTTGTTCGCTAGTTGTACGACGCAGATATATGCGAGTTGTTTCGATACTTTCATGTCCCATAAGGTCAGCAAGCAAAGCGATATCATTAAAACGGTCAAGAAAATTTTTAGCAAAACGATGACGGAAAGAATGAGGATAAACCACTTCTTTGTTCATTCCGTATTTTTCGGCAAAATGTTTGAGTTGCGACGCTATTCCACGAGTGGTGATACGTTGTCCAAAACGATTTAGAAAGATATAGCCGGATGTTAAGCCTTGGCTTTTTAACCATTTATCTGCTTCTATTCGTAGATTCTTAGGAATGTATAACCGACGAATCTTTCCACCTTTACTATATAAGTCAAGATAACCTACACCGATATGTTCTGCTTTGATATGGAGCAATTCACTGACTCGTGCTCCGGTAGCAGCCATAAACCAAACAATGAAATACCATTCATAATAACCATCTGCCTTAAGTCTGGATTTGAGAAATTTATAATCTGCATCGCTGATTACATTTTCCAAGAAGTTCTTTTGTTGCACCTTTACGAACTTCACTTTTAACTTTTCTTGCTTTGTAAACTCCAGATACTTGTTGATTCCCTGCAAACGAAGATTTACAGTTTGCGGCTTAAAGTTCTCAACTAAATACCCTTTATATGCTAAAAGGTTCTTCTTGTTCACTTCCCCATAATGATTAAGAAAATACTCTACTGTCCACACATACGAATTAACAGTGTTCTTGGCAAGATTAGTTCTTGCTAAATGATTTTTGAATTTTGTTACCATATTGCATTAATTTAGAATGAATATGATAATAATATAAATGGACGTATCGCGCATTATCCGCAGTTACCTAAAGGATGGACTATTTGTAGACTTGAACAAATTACTGATTATGAACAACCAACGGATTATATCGTAAAATCTACAGACTATGATACTTCTTATTCAACTCCTGTTTTGACAGCTGGTAAGTCTTTTATAATTGGCTACACTAATGAAACGACAGGTATATATTCAAATCTTCCTTGTATAATATTTGATGATTTTACAACAGATTCGAAACTAGTTGATTTTCCCTTCAAGGTAAAATCATCGGCAATGAAAATACTAAAAGTAAATCAAAATATTGAGATTGATTATGTAGCAATTTTTATGAGCATAACAAAATTAATAAGTGATACTCATAAACGATATTGGATTTCCGAATATTCCAAATTAGAGATACCAATACCTCCAAAGAAAGAGCAAAAACGAATTGTTTCTGCTGTTCACAGTATATTTGTTAGATTGGATATGATAATGGAGAGTTTATAAACTCTCCATTATCATATCTAGAGACATAAATGCTTTATTTATAGCATCTACTATCCTTTGTTGCTCTTTATAGGGTGGTATAGAAACTATGATTCCCTTAAACAGTTTCTTGTTTAAATGAGGAATGGCAGAGCCAACCTTGTTCTCTCGCAATAACTTTCTATATAAGTTGATAACTTGTAACATATATTCGGTATTCATATTTTCGTTGATAAACAACCTTTTGAAAGTGCTACCTTGATAACCTTCGATTGGAGTTCTGAATACTTCACCAGAGTTCTCTCCATCGACTAAAATTAAAAAAGAATTTGCAGGTATATATTTACCAAAAGTCAAAGTCTTCGGATCTCGTTCACCACGCAAATATTTGACATCAAGATTTACTCGTTCTATACCATTTTGTTTATTACCATCAATCAAAGAACATAGTATTTGCATGGGTGCAACTGCCCAGCCTTTAGGTAACTGCGGATAATGCGCGTTATCACAAGTAATCTCTGCCTTCGGATTGATACGCTTTAGCAACTCAGAAGCGGGTTCGTCATTTGGGTTTTGCGGTACAAGTTTACCATGAATAGCGAGATTAAGGATTTTGCTTTTGGTTTGCTTGATAGTTATTTGCAAATCAGCTTTTCCTTGTTTAATTTCATTAATCAAAGCAGACCAATGTTCAATCTCGGTAACTATGCGTTGCTGTTCAGTTAAAGGTGGTAAAGGAAAAGCCATCTGTTCTAAATTGTATTTTGGTAAACCTTCACGACCACTACCCGTAATCTTCATAGATTTAGCAAAGTACGAAGATAAAACTAACGCATGGAAATATTCAGGTTCAACTAAAACAGAACGCATAATACAAACGTGTTGACTGACATTGCCACAATTAAAATCCGCAGGAACTACGGTACATCTTCCCAATGAACCTCCAGTAATATTCAACAACAAGTCGTTAGCAAGAACTTCCGTACCTTTCATCTTCTGATGAACTTCTTCGGAAATATACTTGATGTCATCATAAACAAGCTTATCATTATATACATTTTGCGATCGGAAAAAAGGAATCCCTTTCACAGAATAGTTACTTCCTTTTGGTGTACTACCGGAACCTATCTTTGAGCATATTTCTTCAATCGTTGTCCACACCCAATTATCGGGTATTTCAAACGGCACATTCTCATAATGGGGCGTATGTATAGTAAGCTATGGTTAATATTGTATCGTTAAAGCTTTTGCCATAACACACTTTGAATGTTTTTATTTTCTATTCCGTTTTTCTGTTTGTCACACAGAAAGTCAGACGATGGACCATCATTATCTACATGGACCTCTGCCAGTCTACCGTTGGCAGAAATGAACGCTGTTTCCAGCTGCTGTGTCTTGTTCTTGCTTTCTTTGGAGATGCGCTTTTGTACAATGGGAATAACAATAAAATAAGAGGCTAAGACGGAGCAACGCTCCCTTAGCCTCTTACATTATAAATATGTCTTACGTATTTACAGATTGTCGATAACATTGCAGATGTCACCGAAGATGCGGTCGAGTTCGCCAAGACCGTTGATGTGGTGATGAAGGTTCTCCTTTGAGTACCATTCAATCAGCGGAGCTGTCTGGTTGTGATAAACGTCGAGACGCTTCTTTATTGTCTCCTCGTTGTCGTCAGAGCGTCCGCTCTCCTGACCGCGTTTGATGAGGCGTGTCATCAGTTCGTCCTCGGGAACGTCGAGCTCTATCATAGCTGCAATTTTGTGTCCGCGCTCGTTGAGCATGCTCTTCAGAGCCTCTGCCTGCGGTATTGTGCGGGGGAAGCCGTCGAAGATGACACCCTTGTGCTCTTTTCCGAAGCTGTCGTAAACGCTTGCAAGGATGCTTACCATCAGTTCGTCAGGAATAAGCTGTCCTTTGTCGATGTATTGTTTGGCAGTTTTTCCCAGTTCTGTCTCGTTCTTGATTTCGTTACGCAGTACGTCGCCTGTTGAGATGTGGCCAAATCCGTACTTCTTAATCATAAGATCGCTTTGTGTGCCCTTTCCTGAACCGGGCGCACCGAAAATTACAATATTTTTCATCTTTTTACTTTATGTTATTTTGTCTTACTCTTCCACCAGAGTATATATGTCGCGCAGGTTGCGTCCCTGCTGGTTGTAGTCGAGTCCGTAGCCAACGATGAAGTCGTTAGGAATCTCCATTGCGGCATATTCGATGTTCAGATCAACCGTAAGTTTTTCGGGCTTGAGCAGGAGTGTGCAGATATGCACCGACTCGGGGTTGCGCGTTCCGAGCGAGTCTATCATGCGTTTCATTGTCAGTCCGCTCTCAACAATGTCTTCAAGGATTATTACTGTTCTGCCAGAGATGTCCTCGTTGATGCCTATAACCTCCTTGATTTTTCCTGTAGACATTGTGCCCTGATATGAGGCCAGCTTCACGAAGGAAATCTCACACGGAATGGTTATGAGCCGCATAAGGTCGGCTGCGAAAACAAACGAGCCGTTGAGCACGGCCAGAAACAGCGGGTTCTTATCCTTCATGTCTTTGTTTATGCGGTCTGCAACCGCCTTGACGCGCTTCATAATCTCGGCTTCGGGATAAGAAATCTTGAATTTTTTGTCATGGATTGTTATTGGGTCCATAGTGCTTTTTTTATATTTTGGCACAAAATTACTAAAAATATATCAAACATTAATAAGCGATTGGCATTAATTTTGTATTTTTGCACTGATGAAGATTTTTACAGGTGCTCAGATTCGTGAGCTTGACAAATATACAATAGAGCACGAACCCGTTAAATCGATAGATTTGATGGAGCGTGCGGCTAAATCGATAACGCATGCCATTACCGAAACTTGGAGCAATGGTATGCCGGTGATTGTTTTTGCCGGACCGGGCAACAACGGAGGCGACGCCCTTGCCGTGTCGAGGATGCTTGCTGAGCAGAAATATGATGTAAGCGTTTATCTGTTCAACATCAACGGCAACTTGTCTGAAGACTGCAAGACCAACAAGCAGAGGCTTATTGAATGCAGGGCTGTAAGAAAGTTTGACGAGGTGGTGAACGAGTTTGACCCTCCGAAACTCGAAAAGAACATGCTTGTCATCGACGGCCTGTTCGGTTCGGGGCTCAACAAGCCGCTGGCCGGAGGCTTTGCCTCGCTTGTCAAGTACATCAATCAGTCGGCTGCTACGGTGGTGAGCATTGACGTACCGTCAGGACTGATGACTGAGGACAACACCTATAACGTAAGGGCAAACATCATAAAGGCTGACCTTACGCTGACACTGCAAAACATAAAGTTGTCGTTCCTTTTTGCCGAGAACCAACAGTTTATCGGCAAGCTTCGCATGCTCGACATAAGGCTGAGCAAGGAAGGCATGGAGCAGATGACATCACATTATCGCATTCTTGAGGAGAACGACCTCAGGCCGCGTCTGCTGCATCGCGACTGTTTTGCGCATAAGGGCGACATGGGCCATGCGCTCATCGTAGCCGGCAGCTATGGCATGGCCGGAGCCGCCGTGCTTGCCACAAAGGCATGCCTGCGCAGCGGTGTGGGTAAAGTGACCGTCTGCACGCCAAGACGCAACAACGACATACTGCAGATGTCTGTTCCCGAAGCCATAATGCATGTCGACAAGGAAGAAACCTTCTTCTCAGAGTCGGTTGAGACAGCAGACTATGATGCATTAGGCATCGGACCCGGACTGGGCATGCAGGAAGGCGCAGCTATAGCATTTATCAGTCAGGTGCGCCGTGCGCAGATTCCTGTTGTGGTTGATGCCGACGGCCTGAACATCCTTGCAAGCCACAGGGCATGGCTGCAGCAGTTGCCAAAGGGCATAATAATGACTCCGCATCCAAGAGAGTTTGAGCGCTTGTCGGGCAACAGGTTCAACGACAGCTATGAGCGCCTGAGCAATGCCCGCGACATGGCAGAGCACCTGCAGGCTTATATCATACTCAAAGGCCACAATTCAGCCTTGTGTATGCCTGACGGAAACATCGTTTTCAACTCTACGGGAAATGCCGGAATGGCAACAGCCGGAAGCGGCGACGTGCTGACCGGTATAATAACTGGCCTCTTGGCGCGTGGCTACAGGCAGGCTGACGCATGTATGCTGGGAATGTATCTGCACGGACTTGCCGGTGACCTCGCAGCAAAAGAGATAGGAATGGAGAGTATGGTGGCAGGCGACATCATCAGATATCTGCCACAGGCGTTCCGCCGTCTGGAAGATTAAACCGGCAACAGGCCTTATGGCCGTTGCCTTTTCCATATATTATAAGTTAGAACCGAAAATAATGAGATATTATGAAGAAGCTGATAACATGTGCATTGCTTTTTACAATGGGACTTCATGCCGCATCTGCCCAAAAAGGTAAGAACGTGGCAGAGGGAACCGGGTATTATCTTCCACGCACCGAGTTGCGCTTTACGGTGAAGATGGAAAAGACATCCTATACGCCGGGCGAGTTTGCCGTTTATGCCGAAAAATATATGAAGGTGAGAAATGTCAGCATGCAGCCCTCTGTTACCTACCGCATGTTGGGACTTGACATTAACTCTGAAGGCGAGCGCGACACGTCTAAGTTTTATGTGGCTCCGGTCGACTCTAAACATAATATACAGACGCTTGAACTCGACGATAACGGTGTGCTGCTTGCCATAAATGCAGAACCGAAGCAGATAAAGGAGCGTGTGCCGTTTAAGCCTGCGCCGAAGCCTGCACCGCTAAATCCGCGCGACTATATGAACGAGGATGTTCTCTCGGCAGGCAGTTCGGCCAAGATGGCTGAGCTTTGCGCTCTTGAGATTTATGACATACGCGACAGCCGCAGCCTGCTGAGCAAGGGACAGGCCGACTTTATGCCTAAAGACGGCGAGCAGCTCAAGATAATGATGCGCAACCTTGACGAGCAGGAGAGCGGACTTATGCAGCTCTTTACGGGTGTTACCGTTAAGGACACTATTGAAACCGAGATTGTGTTTGTGCCTAACAAGGAAACCGACCGCCAGCTGCTGTTCCGCTTCTCGAAGTGGATGGGCATAACCGATGCCGATGATCTTGGCGGCAACCCATATTATGTAAGTGTTGAAGACAAGCATATCATGCCGTCTGTTCAGGAAAATCTGCTCAGCACGAAGAAGGCCAAGGACAATGGCGGATTTTATGTAAATCTTCCGGGAAAGATAAAGGTTACTCTGTTCAAGGGCACCGAACAATGGGCTGCATACGAGCTTTATGCCGCTCAGTTTGGTCAGGTGGTGGCTCTTGACGAAGGACTTTTCGACAAGAAACTGCTTACGAGCATTGTTCTCAATCCTGTTACAGGCAGCCTTGAGAGCATAGAGATAGAGAATATTAAGAAGTAATTAGGCATTTCCTAGCCATATTTCCTGCATCATGGCCCGCTTTCATTCCTGAAAATGTGAATAAAATTTAAAAACATTTGACGGTACGCAAGTAAAATGCACTTTGATGATTTCATTGGTGTAAGATAAATAATAAATATGTTATGAAAGCAATGAAATTCTTTACAGTGATAGCGTTGGCCATGATGTCGGTTTTCACAATCACCTCTTGTGACAACGACAACGATGTTTATTGGTATTATCCGCCTTATCCCAACGCGCTTGTTACGGTGAAGCCCGTAAGCGACAACGGTTTTTACCTTCAATTGGACGACAGCACTACGCTGTTCCCCACAAACATGAAGACTTCGCCTTACGGCGACAAGGAGGTAAGGGCGCTGGTATGCTTTACAGAGGTGAAGCCTGTCAACTCTGACTATACCAAGTCGGTAGAGATAAACTGGATGGACAGCATACTGACAAAGAAGGGTGTGCCTTATCCGGGTGAAGAAGGCGAGGCTGAATATGGTGAAGATCCGATAGAGATTGTAAAAGACTGGGTAAACATTGCCGAAGACGGATACCTCACTCTGCGTTTCCGCACACGTTGGGGCAACAATGGAGTGGCACACTTCGTCAACCTGTTCACCGGAGTTAATCCCGATGATCCGTATGAGGTTGAGTTCCGTCACAATGCCTTTGGCGATGTCAACGGAGTATGGGGCGACGCCCTTGTGGCTTTCCGCCTGAGCGACCTGCCTGACACAGAAGGCAAGACCGTGAAACTGACATTGAAATATAAGTCGTTCAGCGGTGAGAAGTCAATACAGTTCGACTATTGCAGCCGTAAGGCTGCCGGAAGCACGAATATAGCCGAAAAGCTGGCATATTCATCGCGTGTTAAGTAATCCGGATTATTATTGTTTGTTGATTATATTTCAGAAAAGGCCCCGCCGAGTGTTTCGGCGCAGGCCTTTTCGATATTAAAGAATGACAAAAAACTACGGCAGATATAAAGAGAACGACCTCGTCGAAATGGTTGTTAAGAAAGACCGGGGTGCAATGAAATTCCTTTATGACAGATATGCAGAATATTTGTCTGCCGTGTGTGGTCGCTATATCGCAGACGAAAACGACCGCAAGGATGTCTTGCAGGAGTGCTTTATTAAGATTTTTATGTCGCTCTCTACATTCGAGTATCGCGGCGACGGTTCTTTGAAGGCATGGATGGCAAGGATAACGGTCAACGAGTCGTTGAAGTTTATAAGAAAAAGCGCCACTTACAGTTTTATTGAATATGGCGAGAATGTGCCCGACACGGCCGACGAACCTGAAGTAGAAGGCGTGCCGGATGATGTAATCAATAAGATGATTTTGTCTCTCCCTCCTGGTTATCGAATGGTTTTCAACCTCTATGTGTTTGAAAACAAAAGTCATAAAGAGATTGCACGTATGCTTAACATTGGCGAAAGCTCGTCGGCATCTCAGTTCTCCAGGGCAAAGGCCCTGCTTGCAAAACGTATTAAAGAATATAAAACAGCACATAAAAATGATTAGGTCATGGAAAAACAATGGATAGAAGATCTCAGAAAACGATTTGACGACAGAAAGGCTCCCGTTCCGGAAGGCTTGTGGGATGATATTGAGTCTGCCATGGCCGAGGCAGGTGCTGATGCCGTAGACAGTAGCACAGGCAAGCGCCGGGCACGCATCGTTCCTCTCTGGGGGCGATGGTCTGCCGCAGCTGCCGTTTGTGCCGCCTTGGTTGTCGGTCTGGTTAAGTATAGTCAGCCTGCACCTACTGAGCTGGCGTCTGTGGGCAGTGCGCCTCACAAGTCGGCTGACGTTTCTGCCGCAAAGTCTTCAGATAATGTTGCTTATGAATCTGCGTCTACAGATGAAGCCGGCGATGCCGTACAGCCCGCGCTGTCTAGGCTAAAGGCCGGAGTGGCAGCTGTAGTTGAGAGAGCAAAAGAGCGTGCTGCCGTAGACAGCGTAAGGATAGAGACTGCTGACGAAAACCTCGTGGCTGAGGCCGGTGTGGCTGCTGATAAAGAAAACAAAGCTGCTGAAACTGCAAAGAAGGAGGTGTCTGTAGTGAGACATCAGCCTTCCGGCCGCAGACAGTCGCCTTATCGTGCAGACAATGATGACCTGCTGGCTGTCAGTTCGCACAAGCGTCATGACTCAGGCGTGTCGGTAGGCGTATATGGTGCCAACTTCATGTCTATTGGAGGCACTTCTAATGGCGGCATGATGTCTCAGCAGCAGATGAACGCTTACGTTGATCCGGTTCTGAACAAGGATTTTGTCATGCTTACATCTATGAACGACAACCTCAGAGCCGCCGAGACAGAGGAGAACGAGGTGAAGGTTAAGCACCGCCAGCCCGTCAGACTCGGTATGTCTGTGCGTTTCAAGTTGCTTGACAGACTTGGCGTGGAGACCGGCATGAGCTATTCTTATCTGTCGTCTGACATTGCTTCAGGTGATGATGAAGGCGGATTCCGCACAGAGCAGAAACTTCATTATGTAGGTATACCTTTGGGTGTGAACTATGATATCTGGAAGACTGACTTCCTCGAGGTTTATGCCTCTGCCGGCACCATGGCTGAGTTTTGCGTTTCAGGCCGTTCGAGCACGGAGTATGTTTCAGACCATACAATAATGAAGCGCACTGAGACCGACATGAAAGACAGCAGGCCGCAGTGGTCGGTGAATGCTGCTGCAGGTGTGCAGTACAACTTCAGCAACCTTCTGGGTCTGTATGTGGAGCCGGGTGTAAGTTATTATTTCGATAACGGCAGCAGCGTGTCTAACATATATAAGGACAAGCCGTTTAACTTTAATCTTAATTTAGGTCTAAGGTTTACCATAAGATAGTTGCAGACATAATGTTTACAGTTATTTTGGTCATGCTTTCAGGCATGCTTTTAGGGCGCTTGCTGCGTAACCGCCGCATGACGTTTTTGCCCCGCGTTGTAATGTTCCTTATATGGGTGCTTCTGTTTCTGCTTGGAGTAGAGGTGGGAGCAAACCCCGAGATAATACGTAATTTGAAGTCGCTTGGCGTCGAGGCTTTTGTCCTTGCAGTGGCAGGCACGTTGGGCAGTGCCGTTATGGCATGGGCTTTATGGCGTTATGCAGAAAGGAGCGGTGAGCGATGAGAGACAGTCTTATTATCGTCGGCTTTTTTGTGCTGGGTATTGTCTTCGGTATGAACGACATTCTCCCCGACTCGTTGGTGGGCAATAGCAGCGTCAGCTTTGGTGCTTTGTGCGGCCTGATGTTTTTTGTAGGTGTCAGCGTAGGCAGCGACTCTAAGATATTCGCCAGCATACGTTCGGTCAATCCGCGACTTATGCTTCTGCCGCTTATGACCATTGTCGGCACCCTTGCCGGCACGGCTGCGGCTTCATTCCTGTTTCCGCGCCACGGCTTTACCGACTGTCTTGCTGTCGGTTCGGGGTTCGCCTATTATTCATTGTCAAGCATATTCATTACGGAATATCGTGGAGCTGAGCTGGGCACGGTGGCTCTCCTTGCTAATATCTCGCGTGAACTTATAGCGCTCCTTTGTGCTCCTTTGCTGGTTAAGTTCTTCGGAAAACTTGCTCCTATTTCTGCCGGTGGAGCCACGACGATGGACACCACTTTGCCTATAATATTGCGCTATTCAGGCCAGCAGTTTGTCATGCTGTCTGTATTTCACGGTTTCTTGGTTGATTTTAGTGTGCCGTTCCTGGTGACATTCTTCTGCTCTATATAATATAATGTATTGGTCTTGTGGTGCAGTGGCAGAGTGCATGTTCTGACTTTGCCAGTTATGCATGCTGCAATATGTGGCCTTTTGGATTCTGATTGACGGCTTATTGCCTGCTGATATGCCACATATTGCAATGCAAGATGCCTGCTCCTGCGTGCATGGCATGATTCATAAAAAGTTTTTCTTAGAAACTCGTAACTTATCACAATTGCCCTTAATACACTAATATTCAATGCTTTAGCGTGTGATGAGTTGAATACTCAACTCGTCACATCATCATAATCCTGTTGTTTTTATATACGTAAAATACGTATCCGGTTTTACAGCGTGATGAGTTGGCACAACAACTCGTCACGCTGTAACTCATTGAAGATTATTGCGTTACGTGTCAATGTGATGAGTGATGAGTTTTTTTGAAAAAATTGTTTTGCCGATCGGCACAAAATATGTGCATAATGTTTAGATGTATTGGTTGAAAATAGTTCATAAGACTTGATGGATTAAAAAATGTTAATAGCATGGAACTGCTTTTCAAAGTGTGATTACAACACTTATGCGTAATCGTTATATTTATGATTTGTCTATTATTATGGCTATATCGCCGTTAAAATGAAGCAAGTCTTATTATATAAATATAAATTATTAACTTTATTAATCTTATGAAAAAACATTTGTTAATAGGCGCTTCTTTGTGTGCGTTGAGTTTGTCAGCGCAGGCACAGCGTATCGACTTTGATAACGCTCCGCTTAATCCCGGGCGCGACACCGAGGACAAATATACCGGATGGACAGTAGATAAGGCAGTTGCTGACACTCTTACAGACATAGAAGTGCCTGGCGACGAAACCCGCAAACTGACACTTGTTGTCAACTGTGGCGACCAGTCGGTTACAAACAGAACTCTGAAATCTAACTGGTGGAAAGACGGAGTGAACAAGCATTCTAAGCTTGTAGGCGACTGTGTGGCTGTATATGGATTTGATTCCGACGGCAACACTCCTCAGCTTACAACAGAGAGCGCTACGATGAACCTTGTCTTTAAGGGACTTTCAGCCGGCAGTCACTCCTTGTTGGCATATCTCAATGTTACTGACGGCAATATCTCTTCGGTAGCACCGATTGACGTGCTGGTGGATGGAGTAAAGGTTGCCGAAAATATAATAATGTCGTCAAGGGCAGAAAGCCCGTCTGCCAGCGGACAGGCTTATATAACGTTTAATGCCGTTGAGGGTGCTGACGTAACTGTAAGTTTTGTGTCAAAGCCAGAGGCAGGTGTTACGTATGGTACTTCCGGAATATTCCTCAGCGGTATTGTGTTGGATGAGTCGAATCCTAATTCAACGGCTTTAGATCCTTATCCCGCAAATCTCGACTATCATGTCGATGCAGACAATGGTTCGCTCACACTGAGGTGGACTAAAGCGCCGATAGCAGTCAGCAGCGTTGTATATATGGGCACATCAGCCGATCAGCTGGTGAAGGTCGGCGAGACAAATGATGATTTTTACACAGTAAGCAACCTCTCTGCCGCCGAGTCGGCACTTAACACATACTATTGGCGTGTTGACGAGATCGATGCTGAAGGTAACGCATATCCGAGTGATGTATGGTCGTTCCGTTCGCGCCGCATAGCATTCCCCGGAGCCGAAGGATATGGAAAGTATGCTATCGGAGGTCGTGGCGGAAGTGTTTATCATGTAACGTCTCTTGAAGATTATTCTGCTGAAGAGGCTCCTGTTCCAGGCACTTTCAGATATGGACTTACTGAAGTTGACGGTCCTCGTACTATAGTATTCGACATTTCCGGAACAATCAATCTTAAGTCTCGTCTGACATGTTCTGACCCATACGTTACCATCGCCGGACAGACTGCTCCAGGCAAAGGTATCCTTTTCCGTGGTGCTCCTATCGGTGTGGCAAGCGACGGCATCACACGCTTCGTCCGTATGCGCCGTGGATATCATAATGACGATGTGGCTGATCAGGCAAAAGGACTCGACGGTCTTGGTATGGCCGGCAACAATAATGCGATAATGGACCACTGCTCTGTAGGATGGACCATCGACGAGGCTTTCAGTTCGCGCAATGCCAAGAACATCACCTTGCAGCGCACTCTTATCTCTGAAGCCCTCAACGTGGCAAATCATCCTAATTATGGTCCAGGTGCGGCACACGGATATGCTGCTACCATTGGCGGCGACACTGCCACTTATCATCATAATCTTCTTGTTCATAACGAAGGACGCAACTGGAGTTTGAGCGGCGGACTTGACGGAGCCGGAAGTTATGCCGGACATCATGACGTATTTAATAATGTAGTATATAACTGGGGCGGACGTGCCACAGACGGCGGAACACATGAATGTAATTTTGTAAATAACTATTATAAGATGGGTCCTGCAACCACTCAGCGCTTCTTGTTGCGTGCGCAGCTTGAAGGCACCGGCACAGGTTCGCAGTCATATTATGTTAAAGGCAATCTTAGAATAAATAAGGACGGATCTGTTACAGAAGATGCGCTTGACGAAACTTACAGATATGAGACATCTGGGGGACAGGTGGTTGATTGGACGGTGTTCGTAGACAAGCCATTCTTCGATTCCAAGGCTGAAATACAGGATGCAAAGGATGCTTATAAGTCGGTTCTGTCTGACGTCGGAGCCAATCTTCCTTATTTTGATGAGCACGATATGCGCATGGTAAGCGAGACATACAATGGCACGACAAGTACAAAGGGTAGCGTTTCTGGTAAACTGGGACTTATCGACCGAGAGACAGATGCTGAAGGATATGTTTATTTCCCTGAAGTAGGCGAGACACGCGGTGCCGATTTTGATACAGATGGCGACGGTATGCCAGACTGGTGGGAGAAGGCCAAGGGATTAAATCCGAATCTCGAAGATAATAATACGCTTAATGCCGAAGGTTACACAGCATTGGAAGAATATCTTAATTGGATGGCTGAGCCAAATTATCAGATTCTTCCTGGTGTTGAGAGCAAGATTGACTTAAATGCCTTGTTTGTTGGCTTTGATAAAAATTCTGCATTTTATGGCTATGAGTGTCCTGACGGATGGAATGTGATGGATAATTCTGATGGTACGCTCAGCATAGAGCCGGACATTAATGCCGACGGACTTTTCACTATACCTGTTTTCTGTGGTGATGGTACGACAGAATATACAATGACTCGCAACATTAATTTGTTTGTATCTTCTTCTGCCACTGCAATAGAAAGTCCTGCTGACATCGAGAACGGCGCTTCTGCAAGTTATCAGATATATTCAGTGGATGGCGTGTTGCTGAAAAATGGAAAAGATTTCAAGTCGCTGCCACAGAGTATATATATATTAAAGGTTACAGATGGCAAGAAAGTCAAGTCTTATAAGGTGGTGAACAAATAAAAACCAGACATATCAAGAAAAATCCGTTTGAAGGAGTCTCTCCGGATAACGGATTTTTTATTTAACCCCAATCAGTTATTATGATTTGGATTGTATTTTTCTTTATATCGAGTGCATTTTCGGTATGTCAGGAAAAGCGAACAAGAAGATGCCAATAGAAACAAAAGACTGACTGAAAGCATTAATGCACAAAATTGGTAATGCAATGTGCGACCTAATGACAGATTTTAGCTAAAATCAATTATGGCATATTTGAAAATCAAAAAGAATATATCTTCTTTATATGAATAAAACTCCAATTTTTTATCTGTTTTTGGGTTTTAGACTAAATTTTTAAAATTAGTGTAAAATTCGTAGATTTTACGAAGAATTACCCTGTTTTACTTGATTTATATCAATTTTGAGTAGAAAAATCGATATTTTTGAAAAATAATCCTCAAAAAGTTTGTGAGAATAAAATAAACCCCTTATCTTTGCACTCGCTTTCACAACGATAGTGATAGCGAACAAGAAAAGAGTTCTTTGAAAAGTTTACATATACAACAGAAACAGTACAGGCCTTCAATCGTTTCTTGATAAGAAACATGAAGGGAAGAACATGTAGGGTTCCGTCCATATTGCTTGATTAATTTCTTGCAAAGATGGCAATTCACATATACTGGATAATGAAATGCGTACATTACAGAGCAGATTAAATTAATCTTTGCCTTCGGGTACTGATTACATTATAAAGAAATTTTACAGTGGAGAGTTTGATCCTGGCTCAGGATGAACGCT